>Ga0209633_10000045_pt1 | contig 149784 bp, 134 predicted proteins | sample Cruoilmetagenom1_FD_187290 | JGI IMG/M metagenome (GOLD analysis project Ga0209633, IMG submission 187290) | Oil polluted marine microbial communities from Coal Oil Point, Santa Barbara, California, USA - Sample 1 (SPAdes) (version 2) | ecosystem: Environmental > Aquatic > Marine > Oil seeps ... | reverse complement strand
AACAAATTATTAGGTTCCTTAATAGGCTGTTTTACAATTTCAATAGTATCAGGCACTTCATCCTGTAAAGTAGGATCAAGAATTGCGTAGTTAGGGTTATCAACCGTATATACAATTGGTTCAATATCATATTGTCGCAAATATTTTACAAATTGCAACCAACGTTGTACACCTGGTCCTCCCGAAGGAGGCCAATAATATGTTATGATCAATACTTTCAATTACTAAATACTTGATAGATTTCTATTAATTTCTTTGATGTTCTTTCCCAACAAAAATCTTTTTCAATAAATTTTTTCCCATTAGCACCTAATTGATCTCTTAATGCTTCATTTTTGAATAGCTGTATTATTTTTGCAGCAAAATCTTTACCGTCTTTCTCAATATGTACCAAACCGCTCTTCGTTTTTTCAATTAGGTTTTTCTGAGCAGTGGCATTACTCACTAACACGGGTTTTGCAAAACTCATATATTGAAATAATTTGTTTGCATAAGCAACATCATGTTGAATATTTCTATATAAAGGAGAAATACAAACTGCACTCGTCATAATATACGAAGGAAATAACATTACATTTTGCCATCCTTGAAAATCAACATATTCTTCAAGGATTAATTCTTTCACTTTTTGTTTTAAAACAGAATCCGATGTATTAGTTCCTACAATTACCAGCTTCACATTGGTAATTGTTTCCTTTAAAAGAGGAATGGCCTCAATAGCAGTTAGTAATCCTCTTCGTATACCCGTATCACCTAAATATAAAATGATAAAACTATTTTTATACCTATTTATAATCGCATCATCCACAATAAAATCTTCATAAAATGATTTCCTTACGGTATTAGGTACAACACTAATCTTGGTGTTCTCAATTTTAGTCCTTTTAATAACTTCATCTTTAAACTCTTCAGAAACCGTTATAACCTTTGTAGCTTTTTGAATAAATTCTTCTTCCTTTTGTTTCCATTTTTTTAGAGAAATTAGATACTTCCCCGGAAATTTTTGTACATGAGGATAGTGCTTCATAATCTCAGGCATATTATCGTGCAGATCCAACACCACCGGTAATGGTATTTTTTTTATTCCTTTAAAAACTGCTTCCGCTATTCTGATATCGTGAATATGAATCGCTTCAATGCGATTTTTTATAAGGAAATTGTTTATTTTTCTATGCATCCTGTTCGTGTAGAATGGCAACGAGTATGCCAAGGCTGATAGTTTGTATTCGAGTGTATTTGATTGATATCTTTTTATGTTAATTCCATTAATAACCTCACTGTCTTCTTGCTCATTACCGTATCTTAAACAAAATAAATACACTTCGAAGCCATTTTCTACCAAAGAAACTGCCTCATTTTCAACCCTTGGGTCAGGTGGAAATGTTTTATCAAGTATCATTCCTATTCGCATAACTATCTTTCAGCGTAAACTGCGTAATATCTGGGAGTAAATTTTCTCAAAATGGGTCTGAATCCTATTTTGTTAACCGGGCTAGTCCACTTTTGAGTTTCTATACTATTCCACCCTGACTTTTTCAATAACCAATCGAACTGCCAGTCTTCAAACTCATGGTAATGCCGATCCCATTCTTCCGCTTGAGACCGATATGCCTTTGCAAACCATAAATTAAGTGGAATTGTAGTTATTAATTTTGTAGCTTCAATAGCTCTTAATACATTAAAAGGAGCTACCAAATGTTCAAAAATTTCAAAAGCAGTTACAGCGTCTACTTCATAATTTTTTACAACTTCCGGCAAAACATCCAGGTCTTCTCCTTCAGTATTATAAACAGTATAACCATACTGTTCCATAATTTCACTAAACACATTTCGGGTACCCAGATCTAAAATAGTAGCAGGTGCAGGTAATACCTGTTGTAAAAATTCGATAGTGTGTTTATACCTTTTGTTATGGTGACTCATTTTGCTTTTTCTTTTTTTCCATAAAAAACCAACCTAACGGAACTATAAACAAAAGTACATATGAGGTCAAGGTTATGGCATTGCCTTTTTTGATTATAGTTGGTTCAAATTTAAAAACAATTTCATGTTTCCCCGGGGGAACGACCATGGCCCTGAGTACATAATTAGCCCTAAAATGTGGTGATAACTTACCATCAATATAGGCATTCCATCCATTCTTATAATACATTTCAGAAAATACCGCCAATTGTTCGCTGGTTGTACTACTTTCATACTTCATTTCATTGGCTTGATAAGAACTTAATTGAATAGAAGCCAAACTGTCTCTTACAAAAATTGATTTGGATAACCTGTCCTTAAATTCGGTATTTACAACAACTTTTTGTTTTGTTTTTAAACTATCTAAACCTTTGATTTCTTCATTAGCTGTGTTGACAAACTCAACTTGACTTACGAACCATGCGTTACCATTTGCATCATCATTCTGCTGTAAACGCGATTCACCTTGGTTATCTGGAAAAATAATGTATTTGATATTCAACATATTCCAAATTTCAATATTATTTCTGGCGATCTGATATTCATACAATTCTTGATAACGCCTTGGTTTAGCCGCATGATAACCGCCGACGGAGTTATGAAAATAAGAAGTGCTCCCATCATTCATTGGATCCACCATAAAATTAATAACTCGATAATGCGATTTGTCCTTTGCTATTTCCTTATTTATTACAGAAGCTTGAAAAGGTTTTTCTTCCTGTTTTTTTGACACGAAATCATCGACATTTACATAGCGTTTGTCTACGCCCACCAAGTCAAATAAAATCAAGATTGCAAACCCAGCTACTACGGCATTTTTACTCATTTTTTTCTTTAAAAAAGCCCATAATAATCCGGCAGAAAACAAAACTAAGAGTAAAGAACGTAAACTGTCTTTAAAGAAAATAGATTTTCTATCGGCAATAATAGCATCTGTAAATCCTGTTAATTGTTGTTCCCAACCAGCGTCACTCAATCTTTCAAAACTAAGTAAGCTTGTACCAAAAAGGGTAAATAACAATGCTATTCCTCCTACCCCGTAAAGTGTATATTTCAAATATTTAAAACGTTCTTTGTCATCGTCATCCTCATTTTTTAAGAATTGATTTAAGGTAATAATTGCCAATAAAGGAATGGCTAATTCGGCTATTACCTGAAAGGATGAAACTGCCCTGAATTTATTATATAAGGGTACATAATCAATGAAAAAGTCAGTTAAGGCAGGAAGGTTTTTACCCCAACTCAATAAAATGGAAAATATGGTAGCCGAGAGTAACCATTTTTTAAGTTTTCCTTTAACTAAAAACAATCCTAATACGAATAAAAATATAAGTACAGCACCTACATAGGCCGGAGCTTCAACAAAAGTTTGTTTTCCCCAATAAGTCGGTGAATTTTCAGAAATATTTTTTGCCTGTGCTCTTCCTACTTTATCTTTTAAAAATTGATATATTTCTGAATTCTTTCCCAAATTTTCCCTGCTTCCTCCACCATAAAAATTGGGTACTAAAAGATTGAACGTTTCCATTCTACCGTAGCTATACTCCGTAATATACTCTTTGGATAAACCAGTAGAAATTTCTTCTTTAGCATTACCATCCGGTGTAATGGTCAGCTCACTTTTACTTCTGGTGCTTTCTTGAGCATATTCTTGTGTTGCCAATAAACTAGTTGCATTCATACCAACCGCTAAAATCACCGCAACAACTAAAATCGATACACTCTTAAAAAAATGTGGAATGGTTTTTTCTTTTATGGCATCCATCAAATAAACCAACCCTAAAATAAGTACCATGAATAACAAATAATAGGTCATTTGTGGGTGGCTTGCATTGATCTCGAATGTCATTCCTAATGCGGTTATCAAAAAACCCATTAAATAGTTACGTTTAAAAACGGCTAAAATTCCCGCCAATACAACTGGCATATATGCAATAGCATGTGCTTTGGCATTATGGCCGGCACCAAAAATAATAATAAAATAGGTGGAAAAACCGAAAGCCAATGCACCTATAATAGCAAGTTTCCACTCTACCTTCAACACATATAATAGAATAAAAAATCCTATAAAGTATAAGAATAAATAATCCGCCGGGCGCGGTAAAAACCGTAGCAGAAGATCCGCTTTTTTGATATAATTATAAGGATAATAAGCACTAACATTATATGCCGGCATACCACCGAATGCCCTGTTAGTCCAATAGGGTTCCTGATCCTTTTCTGCTCTAAAATCAACTATTTCTTTCGACACACCTCTAAACTGGGCAATATCACTTTGAAATAATTTTTTTCCCTCCAATATTGGATAAAAATAAGCCAATGAAACAATGATAAATACTAAGATTGCTATTAAAAAAGGAACTATTTTGTTGTTCTTTATCATCGCTATTAGTTATTCAACTTCTTCATAATCAATATATTCACCTGCATCATCATTACTTCTTTTTGTCTGATTTGGTGTTTTATCAATTATTGTTTCACCCTCCTTTACATGTTGTTGATCGGTAGAATTTCTATGTTGTTCTTCATTAAATTTTTTTTCCACGTTACCCATCATTTTTTTTAAAAATAATGGAAATACAAATCTTCCAATTATTTTAAATGCATAATAAATCAATATAATGATAAGTATGGTTCTGAGAAAGTTCATTAATCCTGCTTGTTGCATAAAATAATACGCTTCTGAAATAAATTTAAATGTTGTTTTCAAAAATAACAATTTGAACGCAACTAAAACGTTTAGTTATAGATAAAATGTTTAATTTGTAAAATTAATAGTAGTTATGCGAAAAATCGGGTTGTTTTTATTGTTAATTAGTTGTTTTCAAATAGGTACAGCTCAATATACCGAATTGATCAATTCTAGAAGACCAGGTTTTTCTGACAGCCCCTTTAGTGTAGGCACCAAAGTATATCAGGTTGAAGCCGGTCTTTTTTATAAAAACATTGGTAATTACCTCTTTTTTAACCAAGCAGAGCAACAGGCTAATGCCTATAACGCAAAAGTCATAGGAACGGATATAAATCTAAGAGCAGGTTTCTTTTTTGAAAAATTAGAATTTAGCCTTGATCTTGGTGTGGTGAATGAAAAACGAAATTATACAAAACCAACAGCCTTTAGTGAATCTGCTTTTGGTTTAAACAAACTTACTGTTGGAGCAAAGTATTTGGTGTATATGTCAAAATTTGCAGACAAATCCAAAGAAATACGAAGCTGGAAAAAACGAACAAGTTATGATTGGAAAAGATTAATTCCTTCAGTTGGGGTTTATGCAGGTTTAAATACTAATTTTTTAACTAGTTTGCATAAAAATCCAGATGGTCTAAGTCCGAGAATTGCAATTTTTACTCAAAACGATTTAACAGACAGATTTGTTCTATTAACAAATTTCATATCAGATAAGTTATTTACGGATGAGCTGGAAAATTCGTATATCATTACCGCAACTTATTCATTGAACGATCAATGGTCTGTTTTTGCCGAAAATCAAGGCTTTTTCAGGAAAAAAGTACCTAATGATTTTCAATATGGTGGTGGTGCGGCTTATTTATTCAATAAAAATATGCAAATTGATGCTTCTGTTAGATCTATCATAGATGAGCGTGGTGATAATACATTTTTATTTGGTGCAGGTTTAGCCTGGCGAATAGACAAGCATCAAGATAAATTTAAAATGGTTGGTTCTGACGGTGAAGTATCAAAAGCTAAAAAAGAAGGTAATTTCTTTTCGAGATTATTTGGAGGAAATAAGGGTAAAAAACAACGTAAGGTTAAAAAGATAAAAGCAAAAAAACGAAAAATAAAAGAGCTAAAACCTAAGAAAAGTAAGAAGCAAAAAAGAGCTGAAAAAGAAGCAAAAAAGAAGGCAAAAGAAGAAAAGAAGAAAGCAAAAGAAGAAAAGAAGAAAGCAAAAAAAGCAGAAAAAGATCATGATAAAAACTATGAACCTCCAAAAAATGACTCCGTAAATGATAACAATTAAAGAGGTAGCCACCAAAAGTGAGTTCAAAGAATTTGTTAAGTTTCCTTTTAGTTTATATAAAAATAATCCATACTGGGTACCTCCAATAATTAATGACGAATTAGCCGGATTCGACAAAACCAAAAATCCTGCTTTTGAAAACGCCGAAGCAAATTTCTTTTTGGCTTACAGGAATGATATTATTGTAGGCAGGGTTTCAGCAATACTAAACTGGACCGAAATCAAACAACAAGGTTTGCGAAAAATGCGATTCGGCTGGTTTGATGTAATTGATGATATAGAAGTTACAGAAGCTCTTTTAGCAAAGGTCCATGAGATAGGTAAACAACACGAACTGGAATATATTGAAGGTCCGGTTGGTTTTTCAAACTTAGATAAGGTCGGGGTCTTAACGGAAGGTTTTGACGAACTAGGCACTATGATAACCTGGTACAACCATCCCTACTATAAAGACCATTTGGAAAAACTGGGGTTTGAAAAAGAGAAAGAATATTTTGAATGGAAATTCCCTTTTAGTAACGTAAGCTCTGATTTTTTTGAGAAAGCCCAAGCCTTGGTAAAAAAAAGATACCAGCTCAAATCTCTTAATTTTACTTCTACAGAAGAGATTTTGCCATATGTTGATAAAATGTTTGATCTGTTTAATAGTAGTTATTCCAAACTTTCTTCTTTTGTGCCAATATCCGATTCACAAAAAGAGTATTTTAAAAAAAAATATATTAGCTTTATCAATCCGGAATACATTACATATGTAGCTGACAAAAATGACAACCTTGTTGGTTTTGCCATTGTAATGCCTTCCTTTTCAAAAGCCCTACAAAAAGCAAAAGGCAGATTGCTTCCATTCGGAATGTTTCATCTGTTAAGAGCTAAAAATCATAGTAAGGAAGTTCTTTTTTACCTTATAGGTGTGCATCCAGATTATCAAAGTAAAGGGGTACACGCAATCATTTTTAAGGATTATTATGATACATTCGTTAAAAAAGGAATTGAAAATTGTATTAGAAGTCCCGAGTTAGCTGATAATATAGCCATTCAACAGATATGGAAACATTTTGATCCGAAAATTTATAAAAAAAGAAGAACCTATCGTAAAAATATATAGGTTTTATTCTGAACAATTATATTAAAAGTTATTTTTTTAAGATTTGAATATTGAATTTTATTTGTAATTTGAGTATTGTAATTTGGAGATTTTTCTTAACATGTAGTCTTAATTATCAGCTCAAAATCTATACTTCATGCAATTATTTTACAATGCCAATATCACCGAAGATACCAAGGAGTTTACTTTTGACAAAACTGAAAGCAGGCATATTGTTCGTTCGCTTCGTAAAAAAACAGGAGATACATTATTTATAACCAATGGTTTAGGAGTTTTATTCGATGCCGAAATCGTCATAGCTAACGATAAAAAATGTTTAGTTACAGTTATTGCCGTAAAGAAAAAACCAAAACCATGGAATTACCACTTACATATAGCCATAGCTCCTACTAAAAATATAGATCGATTTGAATGGTTTTTAGAAAAAGCTACGGAAATAGGTATTGATGAAATTACCCCTTTGTTATGTGACCGTTCTGAAAGAAAAGTTCTTAAAGAAAAGCGCTCGGAAAAAATTATTGAATCAGCCATAAAACAATCGTTAAAATTTCATTTACCCAAACTGAATTCTTTAGCCAAATTTTCTGATTTTATCAATCAAAATTTTGATAGTAATTTATACATAGCACATTGTGGTAAATCATATAAACAATCACTAAAATCAGTAACTTTGCCCAATCAAAAAACAATAATTTTGATTGGGCCTGAGGGTGATTTTTCAATTGATGAGATTGAAAAAGCCATTGAACATAAATATATACCTGTTACCTTAGGTGAAAGTAGATTACGAACTGAAACTGCCGGTATAGTTGCTACGCAAATAGTGTCATTTATCAACCAATAAAAAAGCATTACAAAAAATGTAATGCTTTTAACTATTTTATTGAATTCAGTTTTAGCCTTTCTCAGCTTTTACTGCAATGACAAATTCAATCTCATCATTGATCAATTTATCCTTTAAATCCTCAAAGAATTTTCCAGAATTATACTTTACATCCCATTCGGTCCTGTCAATAGTAAATGGCTCACTAACTAAAGTAACGGTAGCATCATTTATAGCAACTGTAGCAGGAAATTCTATATTCTTTTTAATGTCTTTTACAGTTAGATTACCTTTTACCATTAATTTACCATTCTTTTCTTCAACTCCGGTAATAGTAAAAGCACTAAAGGGATGTTTTTCTACATCGAAAAAGTCTGCACTAGATAAATGGCCTTCGAGTTTTGCATTATATTCTTTATCCTCTAAAGATAAATCTTCTATAGTTTTCATATCAATAATGAAATTACCTCCGCTTAGTTTACCTTCGTCAAAAGCTAAATAACCTTCTGAAATTTTAATCGTTCCGTTATGAGATTTTGTCGGAGCGAATCCTTTCCAGGTAACAGAAGAGCTATCAATAGCGGCAACATATCGTACAGCTTCCGTATTAATTTGAGAAACCTCTTCAGCCTTCTTTGCCTCTGTTTCATTTTTCGTTTTCTTACAAGAAACCACAGCCAATCCTATAAAAAATATAGTTGCGACCTTTAATAATTGATTCTTCATTTTATTTTAGTTTTATTTATTTATAATTCAAATTTATAATTATAATTTGTAATTGCCCATATTTTAACAGATTTCCTCTGGTACAATATTAACAAATAATTATATTGGAGGGAACCCAGTTTATAAATTTTTCATTTTATGCTACAAACTAAAAATGAAAAAAATTATGTAGGTTTGTTATCAACCCATTAAAAAATTATGCATAAAATATTGATTCTAATTCTTTTTTTTTCATTCCCTATTGCTGCGCAACAAATTGCAATTTTGAAATATAATGGCGGTGGCGATTGGTATGCCAATCCAACCGCAGTGCCTAATTTGATAAAATTTTGCAATACAAATATCAATACCGCCATTAGTGAGAAACCGAAAACCGTCGAAGTGAATAGCTTAGAAATTTTTAACTACCCAATAGTATTTATGACAGGGCATGGTAATGTTTTCTTTACAGATACTGATGTTGAAAACTTAAGAAACTATTTAACTTCTGGCGGATTTTTACACATATCTGATAATTATGGCTTAGATAAATACATTAGAAAAGAGCTTAAAAAAGTATTTCCTGAGGTAACCTTGCAAGAAATTCCATACAATCATCCTATATATCATCAAACATTTTCTTTTGAAAGTTTACCAAAAATTCATGAACACGATGGTAAACCTTCTCAAGGTTTTGGCATTTTTTATAAAGGCAGAATGATTTGTTTTTATGATTATGAAAGCGATTTAAGTGATGGTTGGGAAGATGGAGCTGTACATAATAATCCGGTTCAAGTAAGAGAAAAAGCGTTAAAAATGGGTGCAAATATTATAGAATATGTTTTTAATAATTAGTACTAACAAAGTTTTAGACAACTTAGAAATTAATTTTGATACTAACGGCCTTTGGGCTTTAAACATTACACTGGCCATAATCATGTTTGGCGTTGCTTTAGGTATTACTATTGATGATTTTAAAAGATTGTTTAGAAATCCGAAAATTGTATTGGTTGGTATTTTTTCTCAGTTTATTTTATTTCCTTTAATTACCTTTATTTTAGTATCTGTCATTAATCCAATACCCAGCATAGCTTTAGGTATGATAATGGTTGCAGCCTGTCCGGGTGGAAATATTTCCAATTTTATGACTCAATTAGCAGGAGGTAATGCCGCCTTATCGGTTAGTTTGACGGCATTTGCTACGTTGGTTGCCGTTATGATGACACCATTGAACTTGGCATTTTGGGGTAATTTATATGAACCTACATCTCAAATTTTAAGAACTGTTGAACTAGACCCATTTACCTTGATTAAATTAGTAACGCTCATATTAGGTATACCCTTGTTATTAGGTATGTTAACCAGAAAATATTATAAAAAAGCAGCATTTAAACTTGCAAAATTGCTAAAACCTATTTCAATAATAATCTTTCTAATTTTTATCGTCATTGCCTTTTCTCAAAACCTTGATATTTTTATGGAATACATTCATTATGTATTTTTTATTGTCATATTTCATAATATTATGGGCTACTTTGGTGGATTTTATTTCGCAAAGGTCATGAGGCTTTCTTATTTCGACCAGAAAACGATGGCGTTGGAAACAGGAATTCAAAATTCGGGGCTGGGCTTACTATTATATTTTAATTTTTTTAATGATTTCGGATTAGGCGGAATGGCACTTTGTATTGCTTTCTGGGGAGTTTGGGATATCGTTTCAGGTTTGGCACTCGCCTTCTATTGGTCTAGAAAAACAAATAAAATTGTAATATAGTCCCTAAATCAAAATTACATTAGAATTTACTATTGCTCCTGCAACCCTCGATAGATCAGCTTCAAAATACAACACTTCAATACTACCTTAACTTAACTATGACACTACGCTACAAAACCTTAGAAAATGTTATATTTTATTGTATTTTTAGCTCTTACAACGAAATTTTAATACATGATTTGGGTTAAACGTATTTGGTACCATCTTTTCAGAATATATATAGGTACAGGATTATTTTTCTTCTTTAAAAAAATTGATGTCTATAATGAAGAAAATATTCCAAAAAAAGGAGCCGTATTGTTGGTTTCCAATCATAAAAATGCATTGATTGATCCTTTGTTGATTGCAACAACTACCAAAAGAAATATACATTTTTTAACTCGAGCCAGTGCTTTTAAGTTAAAGCCTGTGCACTGGTTTCTTTCTACTCTAAATATGATTCCCATATATAGAATGAGAGATGGCAAAGAAACGCTCGCTAAAAATGAAGCAATATTTAATAAATGTTATGCTATTTTAAATAAAAAAAAGTGTTTGTTGATCTTTCCTGAAGGAACTCATGATATCAAACGATGGGTTAGGCCGTTAAGTAAAGGGTTTACCAGAATTTCTTTCGGTGCACTAGAACAAAATCCTGATTTAAAGTTACATTTGGTACCTGTCGGGCTAAACTATACAAACGCTACTGATTTTGCCGAAAGTGTTTCCATTTATTATGGGAAACCCATTTTAGCGAATGATTATTACAATAAAGAAGAACTAAACACTTCTACGTTAAATCTTAAAAATACAGTGCAGGAAAAATTGAAGGAACTAACTACCCATATTGATATCGAAAATTACAATAAAACCATCGAACTGCTTGGAAACGTAGATTATTTAAAGCCAACTAAAGTTAATCGATTAATAGCTGATATGCCTAATAGTTCTTTTACAAAAAAAGGTCATCCTAAGCCTTCACTATTTTGGAAAACCTTAAAGGTAATAGTTGCTATTAATAGTTTTATTCCATTATTAATTTTCAAAGCTTTTCTTCCTAAGATCAAAGAAATAGAATTTATAAGCACTACAAAATTTTCAATTGGGATTACTGCATTTCCAATATTTTATATCTTGCAAAGTTTGGTCATCAATCATTTTTTTGGACTGAAGTATAGTATTATCTATTTGGTAATAAGTATTCTTTCTGTTCTGATATTGGCTAAATCCAAATCTTAATTTATGAATAAAAAAATAGTAATTATTAATGGCCATCCCGATAATGAAAGTTTCAATTTTGCATTAATGAATGCATATAAAAAAGGAGTTTCAACGACCGATTCAGAAATAAAAGAGATTATTATCAATGAATTAGATTTTAATCCTAATCTTAAGTTTGGTTATAGGCAAAGGACGAATTTAGAGCCAGATTTAGTTAATTGTCAAGAAAAGATAACTTGGGCTGATCATATTGTTTTGTTCTATCCTGTATGGTGGGGTTCAATACCGGCGATTTTAAAAGGTTTTTTTGATAGGGTCTTTTTACCCGGATTCGCTTTTGAAAAAAAAGAAAATTCGGTTTGGTGGTATAAAAAATTAAAAGGTAAATCAGCGAGGATAATCTGTACGCTAGATCAACCTAGTTGGTATTATAAATTGGTTAACGGAGCTCCAAGTCATAAGGCCGTAAAAAAAATGACATTGCAATTTTGTGGAATAAACCCCGTGAAAATTACAGCTATCGGCCCCTTACGGCTCTCTAAAGAAAGTTTTAGAAAAAAATGGTTATCAAAAATTGAAGCCTTGGGTAGAAAAGCCTACTAATTATTCAACAATAGCATCCTGAATTAACTGTTGCACCTTAGTTCTGATATCTTCTTCACCCAACTTATTATTTGTCATTGTGGGATATACCCTATTTGATAAAAATACATATACTAATTCTGTTTGTGGGTCTGCCCAAGTATATGTACCGGTAAAACCGCTATGGCCAAAACTTTTAGAAGACACACAACCACAAGAAGCCTTTATTTCAGGATCTAATTGTGGTTTGTCAAATCCTACTCCCCTACGAACGCTATCATTTTCATAATATCGATGATTGAATTTTTGTAAGGTTTCACTTTTAAAATAACGTTTACCTCCATAATATCCTCCTTGCAAATATAGTTGCATCATTTTGGCTATATCATTTGAATTGGAAAATAAACCTGCATTACCACTCACACCATCTAACATTGCCGCCCCCATATCATGCACATAGCCTCTTAATAATTGATGCCTATAGTAGTTGTCATCTTCTGTAGGAACAATATCTTTTGTAGCAAACTTTTCAGATGGCTTATACGTTAATGAATTTGCCCCTAATGGTTTGTAAAAGAATGTATCATTCAATTGGTTCATCGGCTGTCCGTACTGTTTCTCTAAATAATCTTTAAACAAATAAAATGGCAGGCCACTATATCTATATTCTAACCTTTCATATTGCTCTACCTCTCCAATTAACTTATAGATAGTGTCCATATAATCGGTTCTTAAATAGAGCTTCTCTGCAACCTTTATAGCAAATTTTTTAGAACGTTTTTTCCTATAATATTTAGATGAAGGTTTTTTGGTAACACTATCAATTGTTTTAACATAATAAGGAATCCATGCTTTTAATCTTCCATAATGCGAAAGGGCTTCTAAAACAGTAACTGTGTCCTTATTGCTTTCTTTTAGCACCGGCATCAATTCACCCAACGTATTCTCTAATGAAAACTTACCTTCTTCTTCAGCTTTCATAATTAATGGCAAGCCGCCCAAAATTTTCGTCAGTGAAGCCAAATCATATAGATCAGTGTTCTTTACTTTTTGAATTTTATTATAGGTATGATAACCATAATTCTTTCTAAAAATTACTTTCCCATGTCTGGCAACCAAAACTTGCATGCCGGGTGCCATAGTAGAATCCATAACAATGTTAGTTATAGAATCAATTCGCATTAATTTCTCACTACTCATTCCTACATTTTCAGGCAAACCATATGACAATCTTTTTAGATGGGTCGATTGTAAACCAAATCCTTCAACAAATTCATCGTTAATAGATACAGGTAGTTTTCCTTTGGTTGATAGCCCTCCAAATATCATTTGAGCCGAAATATCCTGAGCTATTTTGCTATTTTGATAAGATACTAAAACACTTTCTATATTCGTAAATGTTTTCACATCCAATAAACTATAAGGGCTGGCAAAAATATCAAGAATAACACATTTATTCCGGGCAATCTCTTGTAGCCAAACCAGCTCTTTATTGGCAAATTTAAAATCTTTCCAAGGGTTCGTATTTGATTTATGATAACCAATAATCACTTGATTATACGGTTTTAATTTGGCGATCATTTGGTCTAGGTTTTTAGCCGAAATTACATCCACTTGTGTATAATCATTCAGTCTTTCCAAGAAAGTGCTATTATCAGCATCACCCAACTTCACATAGGCTATTTTTGTATCTGCTAATTCTTTTATAGGGAAATCTTCTCCATTATTCTTCAATAGCGTTATGGAATTTTCGACTAATTCATAATGCAACGCTTCGGCATCATTCCCATTTAAATCGCTGTCTAAATCTTCTAATTTAATAGGGGTAAACTTTCTTAAGCCCACCCAATATTTTGCTTTTAATATCTTCTTTACCGAGTAATTCAATCTTTCTTCGGTGAGTGTTCCGTCTTCAAAAGCTTGTTTTAACCTTTTAAATGAACCAGGAATATCACCAGGCATTAACAACATATCATTTCCTGCTTTTACAACCTCCAAATTGATTTCAGCCGGATTTGAAAAATCTGCTGCCCCTTTCATATTAAGGGCATCGGTCAAAATCAAGCCTTCAAATCCCATTTTTTCTTTAAGTAAACCGGTAACAATACTACCAGATAAGGAGGAAGGCAAGCCGGAGTTAGGTTCAAAAGCAGGTACACTTAAATGAGCAACCATAACACTAGCCAATCCGTTTTCAAATAATTTCTTATAAGGGTATAACTCTATCGAATCTAATCGTTGTTCTGAAAATGGAATGGTAGGCAATGCATGATGTGAATCTACGTCTGTATCTCCATGCCCGGGAAAATGTTTAGCACTGGCCAATACAAATTCACTTTGCATCCCTTTCGTGAAAGCTATTGCTTTTTCAGCTACATTCTCTCTATTTTCTCCAAAAGATCGATTCCCTATAATTGGATTCTTGGGATTGATATTTACATCAACCACAGGTGCAAAATTGGCATGAATTCCAATCCGTCTAGCATGTTTTCCTAAAAGTGTACCAAATTCTTCGATCAATTTCGTATCCTGTATTGCACCCAACGTCATATTCCAAGGAAAACGATAGGTATTGTCCAGGCGCATATTTAATCCCCATTCACCATCAAAACCAATCAATAGAGGTACTTTAGAAATAGATTGAAAATGATTGGTCATTTCAATTTGTTTTTCAGGTGTACCTTGAAAAAATATGAGTCCGCTAATTTCATACTTTTTGATTAAGCTCTCTATCTCTGCTTGGTGTTTAGCATCCCTGTTTGAATAAGCTGGTATCATAAACAACTGACCAATTTTTTGGTCGAGAGTCATTGACCTTAGAATACTGTCAACCCAAATTTGTTGTCCGTATGTATCCTTCTTTGCTAGGGGGTCAACATTTTGAGCTTGAAGATATACCACAAAAAATAATGTGTAAAAAATTAATATATTCTTTTTCATTCTAAGAGAGATTATTAAACCCTTTTTTTAAACTTCTAATATATGAGAAAATAATATATCAAAGCATAAAAATTCCTGTCTAGGAGAGGATATTTTTTTTATGAACTCCTTGAGTAGAACTCAAGAGATACTTTTGAATTTACATTAAAAACTTTGCATGCCAACTTTTACTCGCTTCAACTTCCCAGACAGATTTAAAATCAGCTTTTGAATTTATCATATTATTAAAAACGACTGTGTTACCATTTATTTTTTGCAGCCTGATGTACTCTTTAAAATCTTTTAAAGAAACCGTATTAATATTTTGACCATCTTTAAAAGACACATTCATTTTATTTAATAGATCAAGGCTAAATTCTTTTTCGAGCTCTTTAATAATATGAACAGAGGCATCAATAGAGCAACCCGAAACGTCGTTATAGTTTTCATCTACCGACAACACTATAAATTGATTGTATTCTATCTTAAACGAAGCTTGTAAATCATCGCCATGACGTTTCCAATTAGAAACAAAATGTATTAATTTCATAGAAATTTGCTCTATTTCGTTTTCTGTAAATTCTCTATCCGATTGGTAGATCCAAACTCTTGAAGTATCTGCCAACAATTCAAAATCAACAAACATATTAACTTAATTTGTTATTAAAACTACGCAATTTAATCGCAGTCAATACTTTTTTGGTATATAGTGGAAAATCGGCATTTTGAATCCATGAATAGTATCCTTTATCCTTCTCCAAAATTTCCGTTACTTTTTTACCTTTATATTTACCAAAGGTAAAAATTTCCTCGTCATCTTCATCATACATAATAAAACCGGCGAAATCCGCCCTTTTTTTATGAGATGAATACTCATTTAAGAATTTGATATTATTCTCTAAATCTTCATACTTATCTAATTGAGCTTTTAAAATTTCATAGGTAGCATTCGTGTCTGCTTCAGCTGAATGTGCCTGGTCTAAATTTTCATCACAATAAAATTTGTAGGCTGCACTCAAGGTACGCTGCTCTTTTTTATGAAAAATAACCTGCACATCAACAGCTACCCTATTGTGCATATCAAAGTCAATCTCTGCACGTAGCATTTCTTCTGCCAATAGCGGAATATCAAATCGGTTGGAATTAAAACCTGCTAGGTCACAACCATCAATTAATTGATTTATTTCTCTGGCCAATTCTTTAAATGTAGGTTCCGTAACTACTTTTTCATTGGTAATCCCATGAATGGCAACAACTTCTTTAGGAATTTCAATTTCAGGATTTACCAACCAGGTTTTACTCTCTTTATTGCCATTAGGATATATTTTTAGAAGAGAAATTTCTACAATTCTATCTTTCGCAATATTTACACCTGTCGTTTCAAGGTCAAAAAATACAATAGGTTTTGTGAGTTTTAATTCCATTAGCTAATTTTAAAATTCAAATGTACAAAAGATGAAAGGAATACTATACCATTTATTATTGTTAAATACACAGAGAAGTAAACGGTATTTTTAAACGTATCATGAGACTCTGACAACTTATTGAGAAAACCTCAATTTAATCTAGTCAGTAAAAAAATAAAAATCTAAAAATCTGTATTTAGGTCCCAGGCTTCTAAGGTCTCTTTTAATGATTTAATAAACATTCCGCCTAATGCACCATTTACAACTCTATGATCATAAGAATGAGACACAAACATTTTGTGCCGGATACCTATAAAATCGCCTTCAGAAGTTTCAATGACTGCCGGGACTTTTCTAATTGCACCCAAAGCCAAAATAGCCACTTGTGGTTGATTAATAATAGGAGTACCCATAACACTTCCAAAGCTTCCTACATTCGTAACTGTATAGGTACCTCCTTGAATATCATCAGGCTTTAACTGATTATTTTTGGCGCGCAATGCCAGATCGTTCACCACTTTGGTCATCCCCATTAAATTCAACATATCAGCATTCTTAATTACAGGAACTATCAAATTTCCATCCGGCAAGGCAGCTGCCATCCCTAAATTGATATTTTTTTTCTTGATAATCGTATCACCATCAACAGAAATATTTACCAAAGGAAATTTTTTTATCGTCGATGCTACAGCTTGCATTAAAATGGGTGTATAGGTAATCTTTTCGCCTTCTCTTTTAAAGAAAACGTCCTTCACTTTTGCACGCCACTTTACAATATTGGTAACATCAATTTCTATAAATGACTGTACATGAGCAGAAGTTTGTACAGAAGAAACCATATGCTGGGCAACAAGTTTGCCCATTCTTGTCATTTCAATGATCTCATCTTCACCGTTTACAGAAACCGGGCTAATGGTTTTTGCTTTCTCTTCGACTACCCCTCGTTTAATTTCTTCAGAGGATATAGTTTCAACCGACTTAGATGTAGCACCTCTATTTCCTATATATGCCAAAATATCATTTTTCGTAACCCTATTATCTTTACCGGTACCAACTACGGCTTCTAGTTCATCCATAGAGATATTTTCCTTTTTGGCAATAGTTTTAACCAATGGTGAATAGAATCTATCGGATGATGAATTCTCAACAGGAACAATCGTTTCTTGTACTTCCTGAACGGTTTCGGTAATTTTAATTGCTTCAGCAGGCGGTTTATCGTCAATAACTATGGATTCTTCGATACTGGTTGTTCCTTCTGAAACTCCATTCGAACCTGTTTCAATAATGGCCAGTGTCTGCCCTACCTCAACTACGTCATCAATATTAAATAATTTTTCAATTAAAACACCTTCTACTTCACTTGGTACTTCAGAGTCAACCTTATCTGTTGCTATTTCTACAATGGGCTCATCTAACTCAATAGTATCACCAACTTCTTTTAACCAAGACGTGATCGTTGCTTCGGCAACACTTTCACCCATTTTAGGCAATTTTAATTCAAATTTAGCCATTACGTAACTTCAATTTAGAGCTTGCAAATTTAAGAAAAATATGGTCTATTAGTAACAACAAGCCATTATTATTTAAGACACCTGTTATTTTAAATTTATTAATATGGTAATAAATGTACTTAAAAAATATAGTTGACTTAATCTATAAACTGTTTTAGTGAACATATTTAAAAAGTCCTACCGAGTTTGATTTTTTGGGCTTAGCTGCTGCTTCATTGTAACAAAAATTACGTCTCTCAGTAACAAATGTTGCTTAAAATTCAATAAAATTATTTACGATTATTTTAAATAGTTTTTAACTAATTGATTTTCAATATTTTATTTTTTTTAAAACATGATTTAAATCATGATTTAGGAGTTTGTATGTTCCGAACTTTAGGTAAGTTTTCAAAATACAAATACCTAACATCATGAAAAAAATAAAATTATTAGGATTCTTACTCCTTACGGTAATGAGTTTACTGTTTATTCAATGTACAAGTGATAATATGGTTGCTGTTGGCCCTGCGGGAGCTGATGGTGCGGATGGGGTTGATGGGGTTGATGGCGTTGATGGCTCTGCTGCTTCATGTATCTCTTGTCATTCAGAGACACATACAGCCCCAATTAATGCCGCTTATTTGAGCGCTAAACATGCCACAGGAGGCTCATGGGTTAGAGGTACGATTGCCAGTTGTGCCAAATGCCATAATAATGAAGGTTTTATAGATTTTATATCAGGAAACTATGTAGATGATGAGGGTAGGCGATCTGTTAATCCTGCCGGATATTCTGTGTCAAATCCATTGACGTGTACTGGTTGCCATGATACGCATAGGTCTTTCGATTTTGAAAATGATGGAAACGATTTCGCTGTACGGACCCTTGATGAAGTTCCTTTATACTTTTTAGAAGGATCTGGATTTGATTACACAATTGATTACGGAAACGCCAGTAACACCTGTGCAAACTGTCATCAACCTAGAAGAGGAGCTCCACAGCCTAATTTAAACGGTAAATTTCTACAAACAAGTACACACTGGGGGCCACACCATGGCCCACAAACTGCCTTATTAGAAGGTATTCAAGGTGCATATTCTACTTTTACCACTCTGGTAGAAGCTATTCCTCCTGCTAAAGAAGCAGCACACCGAACAGGGTCATCATGTATAGAATGCCATATGGGTGCAACTACCGATGGCTCTTTTGGACATAGCTGGGTACCGGCAAAAAATAACTGTGCAACTTGTCATCCAGGCACAGTTCCAACTGAAGTTGCAGGATTGGGTGCAGACATGACAACCTTAGCAGCTTTGTTAGAAGATGTTGTTGGGCAAGCCATTGCCAAAGATGCTAATGGTGATTGGCAACCAGTTTTCGAGGCTGATGGTGTTACTCCCGTTCCTGTAGTAGGGATTGTTCATGATGATCATCCGGTCGTAGGCCTTTATAATTTGAAAGACGCTGAGGCAGCCTGGAACTACCTATTCGTTTTAGAAGATAAAAGTGAGGGTCTTCATAATCCTGATTATGCTAAAGCAATCATTAAAAACTCAATAGCAGCAATGCAATAAAATCCTAATAAGAAATTTTATTTTATTTAATAAAGAGTATGAAAAAATTCATGAATATTTTCATACTCTTTTATTTTTACTCTCAGCATAATTTTTTGATATAATTGTTTTCATGAATACTACCTAAATTTAATTTATACTCGTCAATCTTCAGAAGTTTTTTAATTAAAAAATAGTATTTTATTTAACAATGATATCCTGGTTATCACCTTGAAATTCTCCAAATAAACTTCTCTAAAATTTTAGAGTTTTCTTCAATTGTAACAAAAATCACAAAACTTTGTAACAAAAGTTGCGTTCAATTCTGTAAAATTAAGTAGACTAATTATAAATAAACTATAATATCCTGATAATAAGGGTGTTGAAATTTTATAAACATGATTAAAGTCATAATATAATCCTAAGGATGTTCCGAAATTTATATCAGATTTTAAACACATAAATACCTATCTACAATGAAGTAATAAATAAGTTAAGAATAATAAATAATTGAGAATAAATAATAAAAAATTAGACTTTATAATATTAAAAATAAGAATAATGAAAACACTAAAATTAAGTTTACTATTAGCAATAATATCTTTGATATCATTCACAAGTTGTACTCATGATGATGCTCCTGATCTAACAACTGTTGTTGATCCAGGAGTTGGGCAAAGCGCTGACGAATTGTTGGTTAAGAAATTTGCAACAGCACCCGTTTTTGACGGAGAAATAGATGACATGTGGAAGGATGCCAGGCCTCTAATAAATAGGGCTACTGTTACACCGGCAGGAGATAGAATGATTACTTTAAATGGCTCAAGCAATGGAGATTTATCTCTTGAACCAAACGATTTAATGGATCCTTATACAGGAGAAAGCTACAGATATTCATTAAGAGGTGGTCACGATGGTGAAAACTTATACCTATTATTTGAATGGGAAGATGATACCGATAGTAAAGACAGACAGTCCTGGTATTTCGACCCGGTAGCAAGCAAATGGAAACAAGAGAATAAATATGCCAATCATAAAAATGATAAATTTTATGAAGATAAATTTGGATTTATGTTCCCTATCGGTAATCCTGAAGGTTTTGCTGGTGGTACGTGTACTGTTACATGTCATAGTAATTTAACCGATCCTCAACCAGGAGAAAAAGTTACTAGACACTATATGGCCAATGAAGGTGAATTGACCGATTTTTGGCACTGGAAACGCGACAGACATGCATTGGCTGAAGCTTGTGATGATGGTTTCGTTCAATGGGAAGATGATTTTGGTAAAGCTTCAGCGAACGGAAGAAAAAACGATGAAGGAACTTCACCTTATAGTACATCAATGAAATTTACAGACCCGGTAACCGATTTAAGTGGGCCGAAATATGTAATTCCCGGTAAAGAAAATTACTATTGGATTGCACAGTCAGAAATTGATGGTGGAACTGCAAAAGCGGTAACTGCAGTTGCTGTTGACGGTACGTTAACTTATGACGGAGGAACAATTAATCCTAATGGAGACCCTGCTTATTCTCAAGGGTTTGGAAACAAAAGAATGCCAAGTATAATTATTAATCCAGGTGGACAAGGAGCTGATGGTAGATCTGAAGTACAAGTTAAATCTATACATACAGGTTCTGGATGGCAATTAGAAATCAGAAGAAAATTAAATACCGGTGATCCTACAGATGTTGAATTTGTCCTTGGTGAATCAATTCCTTTTGGTTTGGCAATTTTTAACAATGCCGCTATTGGACACGGTCAAACAAATTTCCTAACCATGAAGTTAGAAAACTAATCCTTTCTGTTAAAAGTGCAGGTTTTCAATCTGCACTTTTAGCAAAAATAAACGTGGGATTTTTAATATAAAACCTTAAACATGAAAAAACTATTTCAATACATAATGCTGTTAACTGCAAGTTTATTTATGACCTCTTGTTATTATGATGCCTTTCCGGAAGAAGTTGACATCATTGACCCTGGAACAGACATATCATATAGTAATGATATCGTTCCTCTTTGGGTGCAGTGTACCGGATGCCATAAAGCAGGTGGTGACGAACCAAATATGCAAGACGATTCATACAATAACCTTTTAAATGGTTTTGTTGTACCTAACGATGCAGATGCAAGTATCTTATATAAATCTCTTTTAGGTATTGATGGCATACAATTGATGCCTCCGGGTTCACAATGGCCAGATTCTAAAATTAATTTAGTGAAGGAATGGATCAATCAAGGAGCTCAAAATAATTAACCTTTAAGAAAACAGACATGAAAAAATATAACATACAACTTTTTGCTTTTTTGATTTTACCTTTCTTGGCCTTTTCACAACAAAAAGAAAAAGATTCAATTGTAGATAAACCGCAACGCGCTGCATTCGAAAGCTCTTATATTATTGACAATCCAACCAATGTACTTCTGAGTAAAAATGCATTAGAAGTAACAATGGCACATAGATTTGGCTTAATTAATGGTGGAACCAATGACTTAGCAGGATTCTGGGCTCCATCGAATATTAGAATTGCTGTAGCATACGGTATACATGAAAGATTAACCATAGGTTACGGAACAACTAAATTTGATCGTTTACAGGATTTTAACTGGAAAGTTGGAATATTAAAACAAACACGTTCAGGTAAAATTCCTGTTAGTGTTTCGTATTATGGAAATTTCGTAATTGATGCACGTCAAAAAGACCAGGGACTTTTTAGAAATACTCAGGATAGATACTCCTATTTCAATCAATTGATCATTGCCCGTAGATTTAGTCCTAAGTTATCTCTACAGGTTGCACCAAGTGTTTCACACTATAATATTGTAAAGAATACAATGAGGAATGATATGGTTGCTGTTGCCCTTGGTGGGCGTTATAAAATTAGCCCGCAAACGGCTGTAACGGTAGATTATAGCCAACCAATCACAGAATTTCAAAGAGACAACCCATCTCCCGGAATTAGTTTAGGTTTTGAATTTGCAACTTCAGGCCATGCTTTCCAACTATTTATAAGCAATTATCAAGGAATAGTACCTCAGAAGAATTATATGTTTAACCAAAATGATGGGTTTGGTAGAGGTGAATTTAAACCTTTTGGTGCAGGTGGTGGCCAATTCTTAATTGGATTTAATATTACAAGAATTTATAATTTTTAAAATATACGGATCAACCTAAACAGTAAAGCAGAATTAGCATTGATTTAATTTTGTTTTACTGTTTAAATAACACTAAATTAAAAGTCATGAAAAATAACACCGGAAAAGGGAAACAAATTTCAAGAAGAGGCATATTACCTATTTTAGGAAGTACCTTACTTATACCTTTTCTAGGGTTTGGTTCATCTAATAATGATGAAATAACCAATACGAATGATGAAGAAGAAGAGTATCAAACTTTATTAAAACCTGATGGTACTGCTGTAAAAGTTAAGGTAAGCACTATCAAAAACTCAAAAATTATTAAGAAAAATATTTCAAACAAATCGTTTTTGAACTGGTTGGGTAAAAAACTGTAAATCCCTTTAATCACCTACAATTATGGAAGATAATAACAAAAACTCAAGACGTAAATTTCTTGACAAAGGACTAAAACTAGGCCTGGCTACTGCTATTGGTGGTATTGGATTGTCAAAAATTACTTCTAAGTTAAATGCTAAAACCAATAACAAATCGGGTGATGAAATGGAATTAATGACCACCGATGGGACACTAATTCAGGTAGATTCGTCAGAAGTTATGGAGGTAAAACATTCTGAAGATCATGACAAGAAATATAACTTGCGGGAAGGTATTCCAAACAGGAAGTTTGTTATGGTAATTGACTTGGCAAAATGTAAAAATGCATTAAAATGCCAGGATGTTTGTAATAAGCATCATTATATTACTGGAGACCATGCCTGGTTGAAAGTTTATAAAATGCAGGAAGATGAAGATACTGCACCGTATTGGATGCCTACAACCTGTATGCATTGTGATCACCCTGCTTGTGTCACAGTCTGCCCTGTAGATGCAACCTTTAAAAGAAGGGATGGCTTGGTATTAATTGATAATGAACGTTGTATAGGATGTCGTTTCTGTATGGCAGCATGCCCTTATTCGACGCGGGTTTTTAACTGGAGCGAACCTGATTATGGTGAAACAAGTGAAATTACCATGAACATGGAAATGAAACATGAAGGTCATAATTCTATCGAATATACAGGTATGCCAAGCATTGTAGGCACAGTTGATAAGTGTGATTTTTGCCCGCATACCATTAAAGAAAATAAATTACCTCATTGTGTAACGGCTTGCCCGAATGGTGTGTTTTATTTTGGTGATAAATATGAAGACACGGTCACCAATGGAGAAGAATCGGTACGATTAAGTAAATTATTAAGAGATAAAGATGGGTATAGGTTAATGGAAGGCTTGGGTACAAAACCCAGTGTATATTATCTACCTCCGGTTGACAGGCTAGTTGATTTTGAAGATGGAATAAAAGATTATAAAGAATTTGAATCAGTTGATAAACCTGAATAACTATGAAAGCATCCGAGAAATTAATTAAAGATTTAGCACCAAGAAAATTTAATAAGGCAGGTGTTATTTGGACTTGGACACTAGTTATAATTAGTGTTTTGGGAATTATCGCCTATATTGATCAGGTTATAAAAGGACAGGTTGTAACCAATATGAACGATTATGCCTTATGGGGCATTTATATTTCAAACTTTGTCTTTTTTGTAGCAACTAGTTTTGTGGGTACTGTAACGGTTGCGGTTTTAAGACTCACTAAGAATGCATGGAGAACACCTATTGTGAGAATTGCTGAAATAATATCTCTTGCATCCATCATTATGGCCGGTATCACTATTATGATCGATATGGGTAGGCCGGATAGATTGTTATATCTATTCATCCATGGTAGAATGCAGTCCCCAATAATTTGGGATGTTATCATTATTCCTACTTATATTGTTATTAGCCTGTTATTACTATATTTTCCATTACTGCCTGATCTGGCAATATTGAAGAAACATTTTAAAAAAACTAAACCGAAGTTAAGTAAATGGTATGGCAAACTTTCATTTAATTGGACAGGGAGTGTTGCTCAAAAGGCAATCCAGTCCAAATCAATTCAAATTATTGCCATTTTAACTATTCCCGCGGGTTTTATGCTACAAACCATTGATGCGTGGTTATTTTCAACATTATTTAGAGTGGGCTGGGATAGCACGAATATGGGAGCCTATTTTATTTCAGGGGCTTCTGTTGCTGGTATTGGAGCATTAGTGACTGTTGTATATGTGATTCAAAAAGCTTACAAATTGGAGGACTACATTACAGACTATCATTATGATAAACTAGGTAAATTATTAGCATTGACCTGTTTAATATATCTTTATTTCAATATTAATGAATATTTATTACCTCAATTAACTTCAAAAAAAGAAGAAATTACACATACAAATGTTTTGTTTACAGGTGAATATGCACCCTTATTTTGGTTAGTTACAATTGGAGGTTTAATAGTTCCGATTATACTTCTATTATTTAAAAAAGGAAGAAAACCATTACCAATGTTTTTGATTGGTTTGCTAGTGGTTGTTGGATCCTGGTGGAAACGTTATCTTATTGTTACACCAACCTTATTACATCCGTTTTTACCAATACAAGGAGTGCCGGAATCCTGGCATCATTATTTTCCAAGTTTGCACGAATGGACAATTACAATAGGAACGTTGGCGATGGCACTTTTAATAATTACAATATTAGTAAGGTATCTACCTGTAATACCCATTCAACGTACAGCCGATGAGCAAGCGTTATTAGAAACTGAAGAAAACAAGAAATCATGAAGAGTCCATTAAAAAATTATTTTATTTTTCTTGCATTGTTTGGAGTGTTTTTAAGTAGTACAATATTTCAAAATTTATATGCTCAGGATGCAAAAAAAAATAAGGTTCGATTAAAGGCAGATTATGTTAAAATAATGGATGAAGAAGTTTATTTTGACCTAAAAGCCAGTTCTAAAATAGATAAAAAGAATATCGGTGTTGCAAATATTGAGTTAATAATATCTAGTGAGGTTGATGACGAGGAAATAAAATTAGGTTCAGTTACAACCAATATGAATGGTGAAAGTAGATTTGTATTAAAAGATTTTAATACCCTAAAACCAGATTCAACAAATACTTTCAACATTGCTGTCTCGTTTAAAGGAAACGATAAGTTTAAGAGGGCGTCAAAAAGTATTAGTTTCAAGGATGCAGTTATTGAAGCAAATTTAATAACGAAAGACAGTATTAACTATATTACAGCAATTTTAAAAGATAAAAGTACAGACAGTGTTATAGTAGGAGAATCATTGAATGTGCAGGTGCAACGATTATTCATGCCTTTTAAAATTGGTAAAGAGTTTAATACCACAGACGAAAATGGCAGAATAATTGTACCTATTGAAGAGGAGATACCAGGTGTTGATGGAATTCTAACTTTTGAAGTGGTTCTAAGTGATAGTGACGACTATGGTACCGTGAAAGATTTGGTTAACGCTCCTATTGGAACACCTATAGTCGATGAATCTACTTTTGACCAAAGGACCATGTGGTCACCAAGAAATAAAACGCCATTATTCCTACTCATATTACCAAATTTATTAACATTTGGAATGTGGTTTATTATTATATATTTAATTACTAAATTATTCAAAATAGCAAAATCTTAAAATTAAAATCATGAAACTATTTAAAATTCTAGCATTGATTGCGGTTGTAGCTTTCACATTCTACTCATTTACTTCTATTGTACAGGAAGAATGGAAAGTACCTGCAAAATATAAAACAATGAAAAACCCGGTAAGTCCTGATACAGATAAAGCGATCGGTAAATCTTTATATGCAAAACATTGCAAATCTTGTCACGGTAAAGAAGGTTATGGTGATGGTACAAAAGCCGACGAAGTTGATGGTGATTTAGGAGATTTCTCTTCTGCTGAATACCAAGCACAAACTGATGGTGAATTATTCTATAAAACCAGTTTTGGTAGAGATGATATGCCGGAATACACAAAAAAAATGCCCGATGACGAAGATAGATGGCTCATAGTAAATTATATGAGGTCTTTAGCAGAATAATGTTATATATTCAAATTTTAAAAACCGAACAAATTGTTCGGTTTTTTACTTTATATAAAATTCTTAGTTAACCTTTACCAAAATAATTTTTAGTCTAAATAACTTGTTGAGTTAAGTGTAACAATTGTTGCTGAATATGATATTCGTCATATTTAAACCTAATAGTAATATATAATTTTACTATAATATTAACATATAGCTCTATATGCATCTTTAATATTATGGCTCAAAAAAAGACGAAAAAAGATGGTACAAATAGACGGAATTTCTTAAAATTAGGAGTATTGTCTAGTGTATCTGCCGTAGCCGGGGTATCGTTAGTTTCGAACCTGGCACAAGAAGAAAAAAAAACTTCTAGTGAAAAGGTTAGACTACTAACACCAGATGGTAACATAGTTGAAATTGATACTGAAAGTATCAATAAATATCCTGAAGCCCATATTACTTCCGCTGAATCTAGAAAAGGAATACCAAACAAAAAATTTGTCATGGTTATAGATTTGGCAAAATGTAAAAATGCCAGAAAGTGTGTCGAAAGTTGTCAAAAGGCTCATCATCTGGATTATCATGAAGAGTTTATGAAAGTTCAGCTTATGCAGGACAATGAGGAATCTTTTCCTTATTGGTTTCCTAAACCTTGTTTTCACTGTAATGAACCGCCTTGTGTAACCGTTTGTCCAACAGGAGCTACATTTAAACGTGATGATAATATTATTTTAATAGATAATGATCGTTGCATTGGTTGTAAATTCTGTATGACGAGTTGTCCTTATTCTGCACGTCTATTTAATTGGGGCCATAAAGATAGTTTTGACAATACAGACCAGCCATATTCTCCAGAAACCAGCGTTCCGGCTGCTGAAGGAACCGTAATGAAATGTGATTTTTGCCCTGATCTATTGCGGCAAGGGGAATTACCCTATTGCGCAAAGTCTTGCCCTATGGGCGTTATTTATTTTGGCGACAAAAATGAAGATATTGTTACCAATGGTGAAGAAACAGTTCGCTTTTCAGAACTGATAAAAGAGCGTAGCGGATACAGACATCTGGAACATTTGGGTACCAAACCCAATGTTTATTATTTACCTGCAGTAAACAGAGAATCATTATTAGAGAGTGGTTTTAAAAATTTGGATGAAGAGATCATAGAACGCTATAAAAACGTTCCGTATGTTCAGGAATTAAAAAATAAAGGAAAACTTTAACCAATAAATACTCTTAATTATGGATTTAGATATTAGAAAAAGAGAATTGGTTAAAGAATTTTATCCAATATTAGAAAAAACAACGAAATGGTCAAAAATCTGGATTGGTTTTTTAATTACAATTATCTTAATTGGTTTAGTAGCATTTGTTCTTCAAATTGTAAAAGGCCATGAAATTACTGGTATGAGAGATAATGTAGTTTGGGGTATTTATATTATTAATTTTATATTCTTTGTTTGTTTAAGCTATTCAGGAGCATTTATTGCAGGGATATTACATTTCTTCAAATCACCATGGAAAAATTCTGTTTCAAGAATTGTTGAGATCATTACAGTTTTATCATTAATGGTTGGACCTATATTTATATTATTATGTATTGGTAGATTGGACAGGTTACATTATTTATTTATTTATTCTCGGATACAATCACCCATCGCCTGGGATGTTCTAGCCATACTGACAGATTTAATAGGATGTGTGCTTTACTTGTTTTTAACCTTCATCCCGGATTTCGCAATTCTGCGGGATAATAGTGAAAATGCACCAAAATGGAGACGTAAATTATATAAATTTTTAGCTATTGGATACCAAGACACCCCATCTCAACGGGATCGACTTTATAAAATTACTAAAACAATGTCTGTAATGATAGTTGCCATGGCAATTATCACTTATACAGTTTTAGCCTGGATCTTTAGTTTAACATTACAACCGGGTTGGAACAGTACTATTTTTGCTCCATATTTTATTGTGGCTGGCATATATTCAGGATTCGGAGTTATTATCATCTCTATGTTTTTAATTCGCAAATATTACAAATTAGAACATTATATCAGAAAAGTACATTTTATTGGAGCAGGGATTATTCTATTGGTAATGTCATTACTCTATGGATATTTTACTTTTAGTGAATATTTTGCCAGGTGGTTTAGTCATAATAGGGCAAATCATTTTTTATTGGATACATTATTTGGTAGATATTTTTGGGAATTTATCTTGGCCAATTATGTAGGTGTGTTAGTACCTATTGTAATTCTTTTTGTTAAAAAATTCAGAACTATCAAATCTATTACGTTTGCTGCCGTTATTGCGGTGTTAGGTTTATGGTTAAACAGATATTTAATTGTTGTACCTACGTTGGAAACTCCCTATATCCCAATTCAAGATACCAGGCCAGAATTTATTCAATATTCTTCAACGTGGATTGAATGGGCACTGACTTTTGCGGGAATTGCAGCCTTTGTTTTATTTTTTATATTAATTATGAAACTGGTTCCAATAATACCAATGTCCGGTATTATAGATAATGAAAGAGAAAAAATAAGAAAGCCGAAAGAAGTAACTCAAAATAATATGTTATGGTAAATAAACTATATCAATATTTTGTAATCATATTACTAGTTGGATTCATGTCTAATAACACTAGTTTTGCTCAAAAAAATGATCTGAAAAATTACAAAATGCTGTATAAATTCAATACAGTTAAACAACACGATAATTCTCGCTTATTTGAAGTAAGTTTTGTGGCAAGTAATAAAAAGGACAGAAAAGTTAAATTACCTGTTTATGGAGCTGACATAAACTTTATTAATGTAGTCAATGAAGAAGAAATCCTTTTAGGAACTGTTAAAACTGATAAGGAAGGTTTTGCACGTTTAACACTCCCTGAAAATCAAACTTATTATACCGATGTAGAGGGATATATCAATTTTCTAGCAAGATTTGAGAGTACTGATGCATTAAAATCAATAGAAAAAGAATTGGCTATTAAAGACGTATTTCTTGAGCTAGATCTCAAAGAAATTGATAGTATTAAAAAAGTTACATTGAATGCTTACACTTTAGATAGTTTAAAAACAAAAATACCTCTTGAAGAAACAGGTGTTATATTTTCGGTTGGTGGTTTTATATCGAATCTGCCCATTAAAGAAGCTACCATTAAGGATGGTGAATATGAATTTGAGTTTCCCGATGATATACCTGGAGATGCCGAAGGCAACATTGATGTTTTTGTTTCAATAGAAGATCATGAAGACTATGGTAATGTTGTTCAAAATAAAAATGTACCTTGGGGAATATTTAAAGAACAAGGTAAAAAACCGACTTTAACATTATGGTCTCATTATGCACCAATTTGGATGTATGTGGTATTAACTATTTTATTAGTTGGTGTTTGGTCCAATTATATTTATAGCATAATAAACCTGTTTAAAATTAAAAAAGAAGGTAAAAATTTAGAATTAGAACCAAAAGATTAAAATAAAATAAATTACAACAGTATGTTTGGTACTGTTTTTGAAATACAATAATTATAAATCAAAAAAATATCAAAAAAATGAAACTATTTAAAATTCTAGCATTGATTGCAGTTGTAGCTTTCGCATTCTACTCATTTACTTCTGTTGTACAGGAAGAATGGAAAGTACCTGCAAAATATAAAACAATGAAAAACCCGGTAAGTCCTGATACTGATAAGGCGATCGGTAAATCTTTATACGCAAAACATTGCAAATCTTGTCACGGTAAAGAAGGTTATGGTGATGGTACAAAAGCCGACGAAGTTGATGGTGATTTAGGAGATTTCTCTTCTGCCGAATACCAAGCACAAACTGATGGTGAATTATTCTATAAAACCAGTTTTGGTAGAGATGATATGCCGGAATACACAAAAAAAATGCCTGATGATGAAGACCGATGGTTGATTGTAAATTACATGAGGACTTTAGCAGAATAATATTATATATTCAAATTTTAAAAACCGAACAAATTGTTCGGTTTTTTTATACCCAGTCTTTGGGGTTTCGTAAAACTTTAATCAGTCTTTCTTCTTCACTCCCCTTTTCAGGATGATGATCATAGACCCATTGTACATGAGGAGGTAAGCTCATCAATATACTTTCAATACGCCCATTTGTTTTGAGTCCGAACAAAGTACCTTTATCATGTACTAAGTTAAATTCTACATAACGGCCACGTCGAATTTCCTGCCAATTTCTTTGTTCATCAGTATAGGACAATTCTTTTCTTTTTTCAACAATAGGTACATAAGCTTCTAAAAAGCTATTTCCAACTTCGGTAACAAAATCATACCATTGCTGCATTGACATTTCTTCTGTTTTTTTGCAATAATCGAAGAATAAACCACCCAGGCCTCTACCCTCTCCCCTATGTGCATTGTAGAAATATTCATCACATCTCTTTTTATATTGAGGATAAAATTCAGGATTGTGATTATCACAAGAAGCTTTGCAAACCTGATGAAAATGCTTGGCATCTTCTTCAAATAAATAATAGGGCGTTAAATCTTGACCACCGCCAAACCAGCAATCGATAATACTCCCCTCTTTATCATACATTTCAAAATACCGCCAATTGGCATGTACCGTCGGTACAAAAGGATTTTTAGGATGTAAAACCAAACTCAATCCACAAGCAAAAAAATCAACATCACCCACCTTAAAATAGTTTTGCATAGATTGGGGTAACTTACCATGCACACCGGAAATATTTACACCCCCTTTTTCAAAAATAGTACCGTTTTCAATAACCCGTGTTCTCCCTCCACCACCTTCCGGCCGCTTCCAGATATCTTCCTGAAATTTTGCCTTACCATCTACCGCTTCTAGTTTCGAGGTAATGGTGTCTTGCAAGTCTTGAATATATTGATAAAACTTATCTTTCATTGTATAATTCATATAATTCCATATCTAATGGAGATTCATTTGGTAGTGTATATTCATTTTGTAATGTTTTCTGCCATATAAACTTACAATTCTTGGCAACTTTGACACTCCCAATATTACTTTTATGAACGATAATCTGAAGGGTTTTTAATCCCAGCTTAGTAAAGGCAACAGTTGACAATGCTTCTACTAATTTACTCATCAATCCTTTATTTTCATGGTTAAAATCTATACAATAGGCAAATTCACCCTGTTTCTTTTCCCAATCCAATTCTTTGATATACACTAAACCAATCGCCTGATTCGTTTTACCTTCCTTAACACAAAATAAGAACTCCTCATTTGCATTAAATTCGTTGACCTTTTTTGCAGCAAATAACCGTGCTGATTCTAATGATAAATTCTGCTCCAAAGTTTTGGGAAAAAAGCGTTGGAATCTTTCTGCATTTGAAACCATCAAAATATGTATACCAACGGCATCTTCTACAGTAATTTTGTCAATCGTATAGTCTCCTAATACTATCATATATCATTATTAATATACACTAACTCTCCAGTAAAACTGTCAATATCAGCGATAGATTCAACCTTTTTACTTGTTACTAATTTATCTTTAAGCAACTCAATACTATCTTCCATTGAAATCAAATTATGTTGTTCGAACAAAGCTCTGCCAATATCATTATTATATATATCCATCGCTTTTTCCAATGGTTTATTTGGTGAAAGTTCCTCGTGTTTATCTGTAATGACTTTTGCCCAAGCTACAACTTTGATCCGATCTTTATTCCATTTTAAACATTCATAGCAAATCAATAAGTTCCATAGTGCATGTCTAAAAGCATTTCCTTTACCACTCAAATGATGTGTTTCAGGATATTCTTCTTTAGCGATTCTATAACTATTAGCTGTTGCCTTTAAAGTGGGATACATAAACATCGGATATTTCAAAGCTAAAAAAAATAACCGTCGTATTTGACTATATTTTAATGCTTTTACTATTTTCCAAAATGACATAAATAAATGAAATTTTACAACCAGTTACTTTTTAGACTATCATAAAGTCTGGCGAATACGTTCTAAATTTAGGTTTTATTCAGTACAATTTTATTTTCTATTTTCAATAATTCGACTGTTTGTGTTGAAGCTGCAGTTACAGACAAAGGTAAAACTAATAACACACCAAAAAGAGGTATTAATAGAAATAACATAAAAATGATACCATTCCCGATCGCAAAGCCGCTGTACTTCTTAACAAAACTAATACTGTCTTTATAGTTAAAATGACGTTCTAAGGTATAATCCATATTTCCAAACCCGGCATAATATGCTTGTACTAAAAATAATAAAACAGTTGAAACAATTCCAATTATAGGAATAAAACCAATTAATAATATTGGAATAGTAAATATTATTTCTTTAAATAAATTTCTGATGTTAATTCTAATGCCCCTCCAAAGCTGCTGGTTAAACGATGTATTTCTATGAGAATGCACTTCACTATTAGTTAAGTGTGCTTCAATTCTTTCTGAAACAGGACTCATAAAAGGTGCTGAAAGCGCCATAATAATATGTTTATAAAGCATAAAACCGAAAACTACAATTATAGCTCCTCCAATAAAACTACTTATTGCGGTAAAGGTTTCTTTTCCGAATTCCCATTTCCAGATCTTTGTTATAAATGAACCAATATTATCTGATAATATATACGCCAACATCCCAATTGATATTGCTGTTACGAGACTAATTAAAATAGGAATGGCAAAATATTTCCAAAGCTTTAATGTCGAGATCAGTTGGAAAGTACCTGCATATGCTTTTATTCCTGTTAAAATATTTTTTATCATGTGCTCACTTTCATTTATCTCTTCAATAAATGAAGATTAGGATGGGATTTTATATTCCTTAACAGCATCAATAAATGCTTTTGCATTATCTAAAGGGATATTTGGCAGAATTCCATGACCTAAATTTACAATATATTTATCTTTACCGAAATCGTTGATCATTTTATGCACCATTTCTTTAATAGTAGCAGGCGGCGATAATAATCTTGAAGGATCAAAATTACCTTGTAATGTAATATTTCCTCCTGTTAAATAACGCGCATTTTGTGGTGTAATGGTCCAATCAACTCCTAAAGCACTGGCATTTGATTTCGCCATTTCCTGTAGTGCAAACCAACAACCTTTTCCAAAAGCGATTACAGGTGCATTCTCTTTTAACACTTCAATAATCTGATTGATATATTTCCATGAGAATTCTTGATAATCAACAGGTGACAACATTCCACCCCATGAATCAAAAACTTGTACAACATCGACCCCTGCCTTTACTTTAGCTTTTAAATAAGCAATGGTTGTGTCAGTAATTTTCTGTAATAATTGATGGGCAGCCAATGGTTGTGTAAAACAAAATTCTTTAGCTTTATCAAAATTTTTAGAACCTTGCCCTTGTACTACATAACACAAAATGGTCCATGGTGAACCGGCAAACCCGATTAACGGAATTTCATTGTTCAATAATTCTTTGGTGGCCTTTATGGCTTGCATAACGTAATCTAGCTCTACATTAACATCAGGAATAATTACATTATCAACACCTTTTTGGCTTCTCACGGGGTTTGGTAAATAGGGTCCAAAATTAGGTTTCATCTCGACTTCAATATTCATAGCTTGGGGAATTACCAAAATATCAGAAAATAGAATAGCGGCATCCATACCAAATCTTCGAATCGGCTGTACCGTAATTTCACTTGCTAACTCCGGAGTGCGGCAACGTGTAAAGAAATCGTACTTTTCACGAATTTCCATAAATTCAGGTAAAAATCTACCTGCTTGGCGCATCATCCAAACTGGAGGACGGTCAACAGTTTCACCCTTTAAGGCTCTTAAAAATAAATCGTTTTTTATCATATTTAGTTTGTTATAAACTTAGATAGGTCTCGACAAGTTGCATTTGCTACCTTCGATACATAGTATACTTTGACTCTCGGCAATACTCGACCTGACAATTAATAGTGTTTTTGTTTCCTCGAGCGCAGTCGAGAGGTTATTTACATTTTAGCAACAGCTTCCATCGCACTATTAATCGCGTTTGCCGTTTTTGCTATGTCCTTTTCGCTTAAAGCGGATGATAAAAACCATGCCTCAAATTGCGACGGTGGTAAAAATATTCCATTACGGATCATTTCCCAAAAGAAAACAGCAAACTTTTTAGTATCTGATTGTTGTGCTTCTTCAAAATTGGTCACTTTGGTTTTGATGAAGAATGGATTGATCATGGAACCAAATCGATTTACTTGTAAATCAACATTATATTTTTTTGCAGTTTCTGTCAATACCACTTCTAAAATACTAGCCGTTTCATTAAATTGTTCATATGGATCCTGTTTTTTTAATTCGCTTAAAGTAGCTATTCCTGATGCCATTGCAATCGGATTCCCTGATAATGTGCCTGCCTGATACATTGCACCTAGCGGTGCTACCATTTCCATAATATCATTACGAGCTCCATATGCTCCAACAGGAAATCCCCCTCCAATTACCTTACCCAAACAGGTTATATCTGCTTCTACTCCCAATAATTCTTGTGCCCCGCCAAATTTTGAACGAAAACCTGTCATTACCTCATCCGCAATTAACAATGCCCCTTTTGAAGTTACATACTCTTTTAACTCTTTCAAAAAATTGTCTTTTGGCATCACAACACCCATGTTACCAGCTATAGGTTCGATAATAACACCGGCTATATCCTTGTATTTTTCAAAATGTTTTTTTACACTTTCCAAGTCATTATAATTGGCGATCAATGTATTTTTTACGGCTCCTTCGGGTACTCCTTTGCTCCCCGGTAAACTGAATGTCGCCAAACCGGAACCTGCTGCTACCAATAAGGCATCAGAATGCCCATGATAACAACCAGAAAATTTGATGATCTTATCCTTACCTGTAAATGCCCTTGCCAACCGAATAGCGCTTAACACTGCTTCTGTACCGGAACTAACAAAACGGACTTTATCCATTCCCGGAAAAGCATCACATACTAGTTTAGCCAGTTTGATTTCATCTTTTGTCGATGCTCCAAAAGTATATCCGTTTTTTAGTGCTTTGGTAATTGCTTTTTGCACTTTCTTATGACGATGTCCCAGAATCATCGGTCCATATGATAATACATAATCAATATAAGTATTACCATCAACATCAAATATCTTACTCCCTTTTGCTTTTTTAATAAATAGCGGATTGCCTCCTACAGATGCAAAAGCTCTCACAGGTGAATTAACGGCCCCTACAAGATGTTTCAGTCCTTTTTGATATAGTTTTTCTGAATTTTTAAATTTCATACTTTATTTAATTAAAATCTTAGCTACTTCCTTCGCGAAATAAGTAATAATAATATCTGCCCCTGCCCTTTTCATAGATAACAGACTTTCCATCATTACGTTTTGCTCATCGATCCATCCTTTTTCTCCCGCCGCTTTTATCATGGCATATTCACCACTGACGTTATAACAAGCAATAGGCCTGTCAAAATTATTTTTTAAATCCCTGATAATATCAAGATATGATAATGCCGGTTTTACCATCAATATGTCTGCCCCTTCAGTATCATCAAAAGTTGCTTTCCGCATAGCTTCATCACTGTTGGCAGCATCCATTTGATAGGTCCTTCTATCGCCAAAGCTTGGTGCTGAATCTGCAGCATCGCGGAATGGCCCATAAAATGCCGACGCATATTTTACAGAATAGGCCATGATTGGGATATCTGCATATCCAGAAGTATCCAATGCCTCACGTATCATGGCAATAGTGCCGTCCATCATTCCGGATGGAGCAATCATATCGGCTCCTGCTTTTACATGAGAAATAGATTGTTTTGCAATATTTACTAAAGTTGCATCATTATCTACATCATTATCATGTATAATTCCACAGTGGCCATGTGACGTATATTCGCAAAAACAGACATCAGTAATAACATACAAATCCGGGTAGTTTTTCTTGATGAATCGAATCGCTTGTTGGATAATTCCGTTATCATTCCATGTTTCAGAACCTTCTTCATCTTTTTCTGACGGAATGCCAAATAACAATACCGCCGGAATATCTAAAGAAGTTACTTCATCTAATTCTTTTGAAATTCTATCCAATGAAAAACGTTTGATTCCGGGCATAGAAACAATTTCAGTTTCTATATTCTTACCTTCTTCAATAAATAAAGGATAGATCAAATCATCAACAGATAGTTTTGTCTCCCTAACTAAACGTCGGATGTTTTCCGTTTTACGTAATCTTCTTGTTCTGTACATATGTTTAGTTTATTAAACCTGACAGATTTTAAAAAACCTGTCAAGCTTATTGAGGTATTCTATTTTTTTGCATAATGTAAATTCACCAACTCTATCATACTTTCAACAGTAGGAAGCTTTGCAACCTTTACCTTCTTGAAATGTTTTTTTGCTTCAGCAGCTGTTGTTTCTCCAATGCAAAAAGCAATAGTATCGGGCTCATTTTCCAACAGAAAACTTTGCACTCCTGATGGGCTATAGAACATTATACCTTCGCAATCTTCAGGAACCTTAACAGAGCTGTATATTGTTTTATATGCCTGAACTTCATGTAAAATTATATTATTTTCTTCTAACTGTCTCGGTAGTTCATTTAACCGAATATCACTACAGAAAAAAGTTACTTCTGAGCCCTTCTGTAACTGCTTGATTAAATACTCTGCCAATTTCTTAGCATTCTTTTCCGAGTGACTTACTTTACCGATCTTCTTTTCAATCAGGCGTTTTGTTCTCCTTCCTACACAAAAGATATGCTTAAACCGCATCTCATCCTTCGAAAAATTTGTCAATAATGATTCCACTGCATTTTTACTGGTAATGATAATATTTTCAATTTCTTTAGTCACCACTTTAGGAGAAATTCGATTAAAACGAATTTTAATAAAATCACTATCATCTACATGAATATCTTTATGTAACAATTTTATCTGTGCCTCTGATAGGTTTTTTGTAGAAAAAATGGTTTTCCTTTTAGTAGAGGCCGGCCCTACATTTTCTAGCATAATACGCTTCCCCCCTTTTTCAAAAATTTCACCGGCACAATACCTGGCAATAGTATGTTCTTCACCTAGCTTCGTGATTTTAGAAACTTGGATTTTTTGTGTTCCATCATTGCTGAATAATGCACCTTTGAAGGAAACCTTATCTTCATTCATAACGGCTAATGCTCCAATGGGTGCGGTACACCCTCCTTCTAACGCATTTAAAAAATCACGCTCAATAGTTGTACAAATTTCTGTTTCTTTATCGTTCAATTTTGTACATGCTTCCCTTACATATTCATCGTCTTCTAATGCTGTAATCATAATTGCTCCTTGAGCCGGTGCAGGAAGCATCCAACTCAACGTAACATTATTCTCAGGCATTAGCTTAATACGGTTCAATCCTGCGGAAGCAAAGACTGCTCCATTCCAATCATTCTCTCCAAGTTTTTTTAATCGTGTATTTACATTGCCTCGTAAATCAACAACGGTATGTGTTGGATAACGATGTAACCATTGCGCTTTGCGACGCAAGCTACCTGTGGCTATGATCGCCGATTTTTGTGATAAAAATTCTTCATTCTTTTTATATACCAAAACATCGTTATAATTACCCCTTTTTAAAACTGCTGCTTGTACAATTTTTTCAGGTAAAACAGTAGGAACATCCTTAAATGAGTGTACTGCAATATCAATTTCATCATTCAACATTGCAATATCAAGATTTCTGGTAAAAACACCTACAATACCCAGTTCATACAATGGCTTATTTAATACCAAATCGCCGGTAGATTTTATAGGAACAAGCTCGGTTTGATATCCCAAAACCTCCAGTTGGTGTTTTACAACATTCGCCTGCCATAGTGCTAATTCACTATCGCGAGTTCCAATTTTAATAATTTTCATTAAATGATGTTTTCTAACTGAAAAACTTTAGAGATAAGTTCAATACTTTCGACTGAAGAAGTGTTACCATCTTTTAAATGATTGGCAAAATGCTTGGTTATCTTTTGGATAATTCTATCCGATAAGATCATCGCGTGCTCTTCATTAAAATCAGGTGATTTTTTACGTTGATAGTCTATTTCTTCTCTTTTAATTTCTTCTAATTTTTGCTTTAATGCTTTTATTGCAGGAGCAAATTTACGATTTTCTAACCAAACCATGAATTCACTTTCAATATCATCAATAATAGCTTCGGCCATAGGAATTTGAGCGTATCTACGCTCAATGGTTTCGTCAGTAATTTGAGAAAGATCATCTAAGTGAACCAAATTAATATTTGGCAATTTATTTACATCTGCCGACACATTCTTAGGTATCGATAAATCTAATATCAACAGTTCTTTATCGCTGGAAATACTATCTTTTGAAATTGTAGGAAATTGTGCTCCCGTTGCCACTATCAAGATATCAGCTTTAGAAATTTCAGTTTGTAAACTATCAAACTCTTTAACATTTACATCAAACTTACCGGCAACTTCTTCTGCCGTATCCTTCGTACGGTTTATTAAAGTAATATGTTTGTTATGGGTATGTTTAATTAGGTTATCACAAGTATTTCTCCCGATTTTACCTGTACCAAAAAGTAAAATATTCTTATCAGAAATATTTTCAACCGTTTTCATTATATATTGAACTGAAGCAAATGCAACAGACGTAGCACCAGAAGAAATTTCTGTTTCATTCTTAATACGCTTACTCGTTTGAATTACTGCATTGAATAAACGTTCAAAAAAAGTATTGATTAAATTGTACTTTTTGGAAAGATAGAATCCTTTTTTTAGTTGGCTGATAATTTCAAAATCGCCCAATATCTGACTCTCCAAACCAGTGCCCACTCTAAACAGATGGTGAATGGCTTCATTATTTTTAAAAATGCATGCTACTTCTTGAAATTCTTCAATAGTACCTTCAGTATTGTCACATAATAATTTTATAAGTTGAAATGGGTGTTTAGCAAAACCATAAATTTCGGTTCTATTGCAAGTAGAGATCGCAATTACTTCCTCTATTCCACTAGATGAAGCTTGTTCAAGCACACTATTCCTAGCATTTTCGTCCAGGCTAAACTTCCCTCTTATCTCGGCGTTGGCTTTTTTATAACTCAAACCAATGCTATAAAAAGAACTATGTTTAGAAATATGATATTGTTCCATTTGAAACTTTTACTTGCGCAAACTTATAATTAACAAAGTGAAAAAAATAACGTTGAAAGAACTTTTTATATCGTTTCAGAATTAAATACCTAAATTAATAATGAAATTACAAAAATATCTTACATTTGCCATTATATAACGTGTTTTGCACTTATTTAATTGTAAAATTAATACTAATAAATTGTATAGAACATGACAAATGTCATAAAAAATGTCGCTGAAAGTACCCTAAAAGAAACTGAAATTGAAAAAGGTTTTGTTATTTTAAAACTCGATAATAAAACCAAAAATGTACAATGCATCATTCGAAAAATTGACAGTAGCTTTATACAATTTCATTTTTGCATTAAAGGAGCCGCTAAATTCAATTTTAACCAAGGCAAATATGGTTTTGACGTATCTGGTGAGCAATCATTATTATTATATAATCGTCAACAAGATTTACCCATAAATTTGGAGTTACAACCAGACTGTAAAATGATCTCTGTCTTGATATCTATAAAAATATTTCATTCATTATTTTCACAGGAAGCAAATTTTATACACTTTTTGAGTGATGAAAATAAAGAAAAAAAATATTATGACAACCGCCCTATATCACCGGCTAAAATGGTAATATTGAATCAAATAGCGGGTCATAGCATGCATACTTCTATTGAAAAATTATATTTAAAAGCCAAAAGTTACGAATTACTAAGTTTATATTTTAATAGAACTGAAGACGCTGATATTGAACAATGTCCGTTTTTAGTTGACGAACAAAATGTAATAAAGATCAGAAAAGCAAAAGATATTATTATAGATCGAATGGCCGAACCACCAAGCTTGCAGGAATTGGCTAATGAAGTAGAGTTGACCTTGAAAAAATTAAAAGAAGGTTTTAAGCAAATCTATGGCGATTCTGTCTATAGTTTTTTATTTGATTATAAAATGGAAGTTGCCCGAAAGTTATTGGAATCAAATCAGCACAATGTAAATGAAGTTGGTCACAAAGTGGGTTATAGTACTTCAAGTCATTTTATTGCAGCATTTAAAAAGAAGTTTGGAACAACTCCAAAAAAATATATACAATCAACCATACTTAATTAATGAACAAAGGAATATTATTGGTTAATCTGGGGTCACCTGATAGTACAAATACTAAAGACGTACGAAAATACCTAGATGAATTTTTAATGGATGAACGTGTAATTGATATCCCATATTGGAAACGATATTTACTCATCAAGGGCATCATCTTAAATACAAGACCTAAAAAATCGGCGAAAGCTTACAAAAAAATATGGTGGAAAGAAGGATCTCCATTGGTTGTGATTTCTGAACGTTTTAAAGAAAAAGTAGCAGAAAAATTGCATATTCCTGTCGCTCTGGGTATGCGTTATGGTTCGATGACCATTAAGGATGGCATTCAGCAACTACATGATGAAGGTGTACAAGAAATTTTGTTAGTCCCATTATACCCGCATTATGCAATGTCTTCTTATGAAACTGTTGTTGAAAAGGCGAAAGAAATAAATCGCGACTCTTTTCCAAACATTAAAATGGATGTATTACCTGTGTTTTATAATAATATTGATTATATCAAGGTAATGAGCGCAAATTTGAAGCGTCAATTAGAGGGTTTCAATTATGACCATATTTTATTCTCTTATCATGGTATACCAGAACGGCATATTTTAAAATCAGATACCACAAAATCACATTGTAAAATAGATGATAATTGCTGTAATACCGGTTCAAAAGCGCATCGTACCTGTTATAGGCATCAGTGCTTTGAGACAACCAAAGCTATTGTTAACATACTAGACTTGAAGGAAGGATCATATAGTAATTCTTTTCAATCACGATTATTAAAAGATCCTTGGCTAAAACCTTATACAGATTTTGAATTGGAAAAATTTCCTAAAGAAGGTAAAAAGAATCTGGCCGTTATAACACCAGCATTTGTAGCCGATTGTTTAGAAACATTGGAAGAAATTGCCATGGAAGGAAAGAATGAATTTTTGAAAGCAGGTGGCGAAACATACAAGCATATTCCTTGTATGAATGATAATGATGACTGGGTTGACGTGATGGTAAATTGGATAGAACAATGGCATAAAGAAAAAACGGTTATCATTTAATATGGAGTATTTATATATAAAATCACTACATTTAATATTCGTAACCACTTGGTTTGCAGGACTTTTATATATAATTCGTCTTTTTATTTATTTTAAAGAAACCGAAGAAAAAGAAGAACCGGCGAAATCAATTCTACAAAAGCAATATACACTTATGAGTAAACGATTATGGTATATTATTACCTGGCCTTCGGCAATATTGGCAACACTATTTGCTGTTTGGTTACTCATTTTACAACCCTTTTGGCTTGAACAACATTGGATGCTAATTAAATTAGGTTTTGTAGTTGCTCTTTATGCCTATCATTGGAGTTGTCAGATAATGTATAATCAAATCGAAAAAGGCCACTTAAAGTATTCATCTTTTTCATTGAGAATTTGGAATGAAGTTGCTACCATTATTTTATTTGCCTGTGTATTTTTAGTTATACTGAAAAATTCATTAGGATGGATTTTTGGGGTAGTTGGTATTATTGGTATTTCAATACTATTAATGCTGGGCATTAAATTGTATAAAAATATACGTGCTAAAAAAAACTGGGATAAAAATTAGACTCTAAAACAACGTACTTCTGTTCTTTTGATTTAATAACGCTCCATGACATAAATCATAGTCTGTTTATAAGGTTACTTTTAAATTTATGCTCTAAATTAAAATTACTATATGAAGCGATTATTATTAGGAAATGAAGCGCTAGCTCAAGGTAGTATAGATGCAGGATTATCAGGAGTTTATGCCTATCCAGGAACGCCATCAACTGAAATTACCGAATATATTCAAAAATCAAAAACGGCCAAAAGTTTAGGTATTCATTCAACTTGGTCAGTAAATGAAAAAACAGCTATGGAAGCCGCTTTAGGCATGTCATACGCTGGCAAAAGGGCTATGGTTGCAATGAAACATGTGGGTTTGAATGTAGCTTCAGATGTTTTTATGAACATGGCTGTTTCGGGTATTAATGGAGGTTTGGTGGTAGTAGTCGCCGATGACCCCTCTATGCATTCCTCACAAAACGAACAAGACTCAAGGTTCTATGGAAAATTTGCTATGGTTCCTATTTTAGAACCATCAAATCAACAGGAAGCCTACAATGTAATGCACCATGCTTTTGATCTATCGGAAGACTTACAATTGCCTGTTTTAGTAAGAATGGTCACGCGATTATCACATTCAAGAGCGGGTGTCATTATAAAAGAAAGAAGGGCGCAAAATGGGATACAATTACCGGTTGATACTTCACGGTTTTCCTTAATACCATTAAATGCAAAAAAACAATTCCAAAAATTAGTACACAAAAAAAGAATGTTACTGGAAAAATCAGAAAGGTCAAAATTCAACAAATTAAAGCTAGCAGAAAAGAGCTCCTTAGGTATTATTGCCTGTGGAATTGCCCATAACTATGTGATGGAAAATATAGGTGAAAAAGAAGAGTTTTATTCGCTGTTGAAAATTTCACAATATCCGCTTCCCAAAGAAAAGGTAACAGCACTTTATGAGCATTGCGATAAAGTTTTAGTAATTGAAGAAGGATATCCTATAGTGGAAGAATTAATACATAACTATTTTGATGTAGATGATAAAATAAAAGGAAAACTATCTGGTGATTTACCGCTAACCGGAGAACTAACTCCTAATTCTGTTGCAAAAGCGATAGGTCTATATATTAATGATCAAATTGAAATACCAGATATAGTAACCGGCAGGCCACCTCAGCTTTGTGAAGGATGCGGGCATATTGACCTGTTCAATGCTATCAATGAATTGATCCCTGAAATTGGAAATAAAAAAGTATTTGGCGATATCGGTTGTTATGCTTTAGGATCTATACCTCCCTTAAATACTATAAACACATTAATTGATATGGGGGCTTCAATACCTATGGCAAAAGGTGCAATCGATGCAGGCTTGGAAAATGCAATTGCTGTCATTGGAGATTCAACCTTTACACATTCAGGAATGACCGGGTTGTTAGATGCAGTTTATGAAAATACACCCATAACCGTCATTATTTCCGATAATTCAGCTATCGCAATGACAGGTACTCAAGATTCAACAGCTGTTGGACGCTTAAAAAATATTTGTTTAGGTATTGGGGTTGCCCCTGAACATGTGAAAACTATGGTTCCATTAAAGAAAAATCATAAAGAAAATGTTGCTCTTTTACGAAATGAGATTCAATATAAAGGTGTTTCTGTAATTATTTCTGAACGGCCCTGTGTACGATTATCGCGAGATAAAAAAGAGGAGATCAAACTAAAAATAGCCGCATTAAATTAACATAATTCCAAATGAAATATAATATACTTTTATCAGGCGTGGGCGGACAAGGAATTTTAACCATTGCTGCTGTGTTGGATACTGCCGCTTTGCAAGAGAATTTATTTGTCAAACAATCAGAAGTTCATGGCATGAGCCAGCGAGGTGGTGCAGTGCAATCTCATGTTAGAATATCTGACAAAGAAATTTACTCTGATTTAATTCCCCAAGGAAAAGCTGATATGATCTTATCGGTAGAACCTATGGAATTATTACGTTATGTACCTTATTTAAAAAATAAGGGCTGGTTAATTACGGATTCTAATCCTTTTATAAATATTCAAAATTATCCTGAAAAACAAGAATTATACGAACAGATTAAATCACATCCAAATCATATGATCATCGATGCAACCGAAGTTGCCAAAAAAATAGGAAATACGAAAGCAGCTAATATGGTATTGCTTGGGACAGCTTCTTCATTAATTCCATTATCAGAGGAAAGTATGACGATGGCTATTAAAAAATTATTTCATCATAAAAGTGATAGAATTATTAATTTGAACATAGAGGCATTTCAAACCGGTAAAAAAATAGCCAAAGAACATTCTGATGTTGTTTTTTAACAAACATCATATTCTTCTGGCTTCTTTAAAAATTCAAAATTCGTTTAGGAAATTTCAATTTTTGAATTTTCAATGACCTTTTTTAGGGCCTCTGCTAAAATTTCTACACCTTTTTCAATAGTGTTTTTAGGCATATTTGAAAATGAAAGCCTGATCCGATCATCTTTGATACTTGCAGGATCAAAGGTTCTGCCAGTAACAAAAACCACTCCCTTCTTTACACTTTCTTCAAAAACATCAGTAGAACTAATATGTTCAGGTAATTTTAACCAGCAATAAAATCCCCCTTTGGGTTCATTCCAGATAATTTCTTTTGGCATATATTTTTTCAAACTAAGTTGCAATATATTTTTGCGTTCGGCATATTCTTTTCGTAAGAATTTTAAATATGGATGTAACTTATTCTGACTTAAAAATTCGTTTGCCAAAATTTGCATAAAATTTGAGGTACAAGCATCAAGAGCTTGTTTAACAGTTTCGGCCTTTTCAAATATTTCAGGTGAAGAAAGCATATATCCTAATCTAAATCCGGGTCCGAGAATTTTAGAAAACGAACCCGTATAGATTATTTCTACATCTGTAGCTCGATACGATTTCATCGGTTTGGTCAAATATTTATCCTTTTCTTTAAAATACAAATCGCTATAGGCATCATCTTCAATCAAAATAATTCCTGTACCTGATAATACATCTAATAGTGCTTTTTTCCGTTCGGGCGTGTAGATTATCCCTGCCGGATTATGAAAGTTTGGTGTTACATACAACAATTTTGGTCTTCTATCTAAGCTTGCAATTTTACGCTTTAGAGCCTCAATATTAATCCCTTCTTTATCAATAGGGACACCATGAATTTCGGCTTCATACGTTTCAAAAACGGATAAGGCGCCTACAAAACTCGGGTTTTCAGTTAGAATTATATCCCCTTTATTTACAAATTCTTGTGTTATAATACTGATGGCCTGTAAAGAGCCTGTAGTTATTAAAATTTTATCCGTATCAATTGGTAAGCCCTTAGTTCGCAAATAACTTTGCAATGATTTTATCAAAGGTAGATAACCTGATGCCGGCCCGTATTGAAAACAAAGTTGTTTTAAATTTGTGGGCAAAGAATTGTAAATAGCATCAATCTCCTTTACAGGAAACAAATCGTTATTTGGCATTCCCCCGGCAAATGAAATCATATTCTTTCCAGAAGACTGTTTTAATAAACGTTTTATATCTTCAGAGTGCCTTGAGTTTACTGCGTTCGAAAATTCATACATAATCATTACCATTAATAATTCACATCAAAATAACGAAATTTTGTTTATTCATACATTGATAAATATCAGCGTTTCAGCCAAATTATTTCACTTATTTTACATTTTATAAGATATTCACAAATCGATGTTGCATAAAAATTTAATTCAACCAAAAAGTATTGTTGTTGTTGGAGGTTCTGAAAATATTCATAGCCCGGGAGGCAGGGTTTTAAAAAATCTGATCGACCATAAATTTACCGGAGAACTGTTTGTGGTTAATCCTAAGAAAAATAGTGTTCAGGGTATTAGATCTTATCAAGACATACACGAAATACCTGAAGTTGACCTTGCTATTATTGCTATTTCGGCTAACTATATTTTCGAAACGATTAAAATATTAACAGCACAAAAGAACACAAAAGGTTTTATTATTTATTCAGCCGGATTTAGTGAAAAAGATAAAGAAGGAGCAGCATTAGAACATAAAATCGTTTCATTAATTAATAAAGTAGGTGGCAGTTTATTAGGACCAAATAATATAGGTTTGATCAACGAACATTATACCGGAGTTTTTACCACTCCAATACCCAAATTAAATAAAAATGGTGTTGATTTTATTTCAGGATCAGGCGCAACTGCTGTCTTTGTTATGGAAGCCGCTCAAAGTACGGGGCTGACTTTTTCGAATGTTTATACAGTCGGAAACAGTGCACAGATCGGAGTTGAAGAAATACTAGAATATTTTGATCAGACTTTCGATGAAGAGGAGAGTTCTAAAGTGAAACTATTATATATTGAAAGCATAAAAAATCCAATTAAATTTTTAAACCATACTACCTCTTTAATTAAAAAAGGATGTAGTATTGCTGCTATCAAAGCCGGTAGTTCTGAAGCAGGAAACAGAGCTGCATCCTCACATACCGGAGCAATGGCAGGTTCTGATGTTTTTATTGAAACCTTATTTAAAAAAGCCGGAATAATTCGCTGTAGCGGAAGAATCGAATTAGTTACAGTCGGGGGAATTCTAACACAAAAAGAAACGAAGGGAAAAAAAATCGCCATTATTACCCATGCCGGTGGGCCTGCTGTAATGCTAACTGATATTTTATCAAAAAACGGATTAACCGTTCCGAAACTAGAAGGAAAACATAGCAAAGCCTTATTAAGTAAATTATATAATGGTTCATCTATAACAAATCCGATTGATTTTTTGGCAACCGGAACAGCCGAACAATTAGAAACCATTATTGATTATTGTGAAACTAAATTTGACACTATAGATGCCATGGCCGTAATTTTTGGAAGTCCGGGATTATCATCAGTTTATGATGTCTATGACGTATTGAACGAAAAAATTAAAACCTGTAACAAACCCATTTATGCTATTTTGCCCTCAGTTGTAAATGTAAAAGACGAAATAACCGATTTTATTGCAAAAGATAACATTGCCTTCACAGATGAAATTCTGTTCGGCAAAGCACTCGCTAAAGTGTACAATGCAACAAAACCTGATCTTCAAGACAATCCTGCAGTACGAATTGATCGTAAGGCTATCAGAAAAATTATTGATGCATTACCAAATGGATATATACCTTCAGAAACGGTAAATAGTTTACTAAAACTTGCAGGAATAAATTTTGTAATTCAAAATGAGGCAAAAAATAAAACCGAACTGCGCGGTTTGGCAACAACTTTAGAGTACCCGGTAGTACAAAAAATAGTTGGCCCTCTACACAAATCGGATGTTGGCGGTGTCGTCTTAAATGTAAAAAATGATGAAGAATTAATTTTTAATTTTGACAAACTGATGCAAATTGAAGGAGCAAAATCAGTTATTATTCAGCCGATGAAAAAAGGGATTGAACTTTTTATTGGAGCTAAAAAAGAAAATAATTATCCACACATAATTCTATGTGGATTAGGAGGAATATTTGTAGAAATTTTAAAAGATGTTACTATAAGCATGATTCCAGTTTCAAAAGAAGACTCTTTACATATGATTACTCAATTAAAAGCATATCCAATTTTAAGAGGTGTTAGAGGGCAAGAAGGAATAAACATAGAAGCTTTTTCAAAAATCATTAGAAAAATCTCTGCCTTATTAGAAATTGTTCCTGAAATTGTTGAGTTAGATATAAATCCACTATTGGCTAACTCAAATGAGATTATCGCCGTGGATGCTCGAATTAAAATTGAAAAATAATGATCAATACCTTAATAAGGTTCTAAGAATTCTTTAAACTACCTTCAAAAGGAATTCGATTTAGAATACTTCTCCCTAAGGTAATCTCATCTGCATATTCCAATTCATCTCCTACAGAAATACCTCGTGCAATAGTAGAAACTCTTATATCCAAATCTTCTATTTGTTTATAAATATAAAAGTTTGTCGTATCACCCTCCATAGTAGAACTCAAGGCAAAAATTATTTCCTTGACAGTGCCTTCCCTTACTTTTTGCACTAAACTATCAATGGTTAAATTTTGTGGGCCAACTCCATCAATAGGTGATATTTTTCCACCCAGCACATGGTACAATCCTCTAAACTGTCCGGTACCTTCAATAGCCATTACATCGCGAATATCTTCAACGACACATAAAAACTGCTCGTCTCTATTTTTATTGGCACATATTTCACACAGTTCGACATCAGAAATATTATGGCACTTTTTACATAACTTGATATCAGTTCTTAAATTCTCTAATGCAGTAGTTAAATAAGTTGTCCTTTCCTTAGGTTGTTTCAATAGGTGTAATACCAACCGTAACGCCGTTCGTCTGCCTATTCCAGGTAGTTGCGCCACTTCATTAACTGCATTTTCCAATAATTTTGAAGAAAAATTCATAACGGCAAATGTACGATTTTGAATTTATGATTTTAGAATTATTTTTTAAAAAACTGTCTACTGAAACTGCTAACTGCCAACTATATAAAATTTAATTATATTAGCTTCGTTTTTGTTTGAAACTTTTCTTTTTAAAAGCTGAACATAAACATAATTAATTTATTAATTCGTATATCTAAAATCGTAATTCTTAAATTTACTTAATGCAACCAATTCATATAATTTTATTGATTTTAGGATACTTTGGAGTCTTAATTCTAATATCATATCTTACCGGAAAGGATGACAGTAATGAGGTCTTTTTCAAAGCCGAGCGCAAATCACCCTGGTATGTTGTCGCATTTGGTATGATAGGGGCTTCACTCTCTGGAGTTACCTTTATTTCTGTGCCCGGCTGGGTAGACGTTACACAATTTAGTTATATGCAAATTGTAATGGGTTATGTTGTTGGCTATTTTATAGTTGCTTTTGTATTGATGCCTATTTATTACAAATTAAATGTCACCTCAATTTATCAGTATTTAGACGATCGATTTGGTATAGTAAGTTATAAAACCGGAGCGATTTTCTTCTTTATTTCAAGGGTTTTGGGAGCCGCGTTCAGGTTGTTCCTGGTAGCATCAGTATTGCAACATTTTGTGTTTGACAGTTGGGGTGTTCCGTTTGAAATAACCGTACTCCTTTCTATATTGTTAATCTGGATCTATACCTTTAGAGGTGGTATTAAAACTATCGTTTGGACTGATACTTTGCAAACGCTCTTTATGATAGCTGCTTCTTTTGCTGCCATATACTATATTAACGAAAAACTTGATTGGAATTTTAGTGAATTTCTAACCTCCAATGAGTTGAGAAATTATAGCAAAACCTTCTTTTTTGATGACTTTTTAGCAAAAAATCATTTTGTAAAATCTTTTATTGGGGGTATGTTTATCACTATATGTATGACAGGGCTTGATCAAGATATGATGCAAAAAAATCTGACCTGCAAAAACTTAAAAGATGCTCAGAAGAACATGGTTTCATTTAGCCTGATATTATTCTTAGTCACATTTATTTTTATATTATTAGGTGCATTATTATTTATTTACGCCAACAAATTCGGGATAGAAGTTCCAATAATTGACGGGGAAGTTAAAACAGATCTGTTATTTCCCGAAATAGCATTAAATAGTAATTTAGGAATTGGTATGGGTATTATATTCATTCTAGGCTTAATAGCTGCGGCTTATAGCAGTGCAGATAGTGCATTAACGTCTCTAACCACTTCATTTTGTATTGATTTTTTAAGCATTGAAAAAAAAGAAAAAAAGCAACAGATAGGCATTCGTAAAAAAGTACATGTAGGTATGGGTGTTTTATTAGTAATTGTTATTATTATTTTTAAATATGTATTGGAAGATAATGTAATCAGTAGTTTATTACAAGTAGCATCTTATACGTATGGCCCTCTTTTAGGCTTGTTTGCCTTTGGTATTTTTACCAACTTTGCCATAAAAGATCATTACGTTTGGTTCGTTACAATTGTTTCTGTAGTAGTAACCTATATCATTAATACATATTCTGTAGAATGGTTCAGTGGTTATATTTTTGGATTTGAATTATTAGCTCTTAACGGATTAATTACTTTTATTGGTTTACTTTTGATACGAAAATCCAATACTAGAAAACAATTGGTTTCATAATGGAAAAAGATTTGAGCAATAATAGAGAAAATTATCAAAAAGATGCTTTGTTGGAGCAAAACACTCCTGACAATCCTATGGAATTATTTAGAGATTGGTATTTGCAGGCGGAAATGGTAGAACCGGGGGAGGCAAATACTTTTACCCTATCAACCGTAGGGAATGATTTACAACCGAGCAATAGAGTTGTATTATTAAAGAGATTTACCTGGGAAGGTTTTACCTTTTATTCCAATTATTACAGTAAAAAAGCACAAGACATTACTACAAATAATCAAGTTTGCGCTTCGTTTTTTTGGCATAATCTAGAACGGCAAATTATCATTAAGGGTACGACCGAAAAAATAGCAGAAAATCTTTCTGACGGCTATTTTGAAAGTCGTCCAAGGGGTAGTCAACTCGGTGCATTGGCATCAAATCAGAGTGAAGTTATTGAATCTCGTGAAATGCTTGATAAAAAATTAAAAGAACTCGAAAAACAGCATGAAAATAAGGAAATCCCACGTCCAAAACATTGGGGTGGTTATATGATAAGGCCAATAAGTATCGAATTTTGGCAAGGTAGGCCTAACCGGATGCATGATAGAATACGATATACTTTACAGGAAGATTTTGATTGGAAAAAAGAAAGATTGGAGCCTTAATAACAAGTTAAAAAGTTGTTTACTATTTAAATAGTATAAATGTATTTTATTTTAGATATTCCTTTATATTTGAATCAATGCTTTAATTAATAGTTGTTGTAAAAAATCAAATGAAGACACTCTACATAGTACGACACGCCAAATCTTCTTGGGAATATCAGGGCATAAATGATATTGATAGGCCATTAAAAAGGAGAGGTATAAATGATGCATATTTAATTTCTAGGGTACTGGAAAGCAAAGTTGATCGTCCTAATACTTTCGTTTCAAGTTGTGCAAATCGGGCCTTACATACTGCCATGATCTTTGGCTATACTTTTAATTTTCCATTGGCAAATGTTAGAATCAGCAAATCATTGTATAGTTTTAGTGATGGCTATTTGATAAAAACAGTGAAGGCTCTAGATGATGGATTTGATTCGGCAATCATTTTCAGCCATGATCATGGTATCAACACTTTTGTGAATACATTTGGAAATAAACCCATAGCACATGTACCGACTTGTGGTGTTGTTGGAATACAATTCAAGGACAAGCATTGGAAAAATATTAAGAAAGGAGAAACGTTTTTGGTTGAATTTCCTAAATTTCATAAATAAAAAAAGGGACAAGTTTGAAGATAAAAAAATATGCAGCTATTGACATTGGCTCAAATGCAATAAGGCTATTAATTGCGAACATTATTGAAAAAGATAATGAAACACTGTATCGAAAGTCCTCTCTGGTCAGGGTTCCTGTACGTTTGGGTGCAGATTCGTTTGTCAAAGGTACCATATCTGATGAGAATACTGAACGAATGATTGATACAATGAATGCCTTTAAATTATTGATGAAAGTAAATGGAGTAGAAAAATTTAAAGCATGTGCAACCTCGGCCATGCGGGAGGCAAAAAATGGAAATGAAATTGCCAAGACAATTTATAAAAAAACGGGTGTTAATATTGATATTATTGATGGTAAAAAAGAAGCCGAAATTATTTCATCTACTGATCTAAATGAACTGATAGAAAGTGATCATTCCTATTTATATGTCGATGTTGGGGGTGGTAGTACCGAATTCACTATTTTTTCTAAAGGAAAAATTATCAATTCAAAATCATTTAAAATTGGAACTGTTCGTATGCTAAATAATAGTAAGAAAATGAACAAAGAGATTTTCAATGAAGTTGAATTATGGATAAAATCAAGTACGAGAGGCTTAAAAAGATTATCTTTAATCGGATCTGGAGGAAATATTAATAAGATATTTAAAATGTCGGCAAGACCCATAGGCAGACCACTTTCCTATATTTATATAAAAGCTCATTATAAATTTTTAAAACAGATGAGCTTCGATGAAAGAATAATTGAGCTTGCATTAAATCCTGATAGGGCTGATGTAATTATTCCGGCAACTAAAATATATTTGAATGCCATGAAATGGAGTGGGGCAAGAAGAATTTACGTGCCAAAAATAGGCCTTGCCGATGGAATAATAAAGAGCTTATATCAAGGTCATTTTGATTAAAAAACATTGCGAGCTACCCGCCAGAGGCGGATAACATAGTTTTCAATGTTAACCAATATATCATGAAGATAACTACATCCGCCTTTGACGGATTCGCAATGATTTTATCTATTGTTCTGTTTTTTTTGATGGTATCCTAATTTTTTATAAAAGCTAAGGTTTCTTCCAACACATCATCATTCCATAACATTCTATAATGACCTACTTTTTCATATGTTTTTAATGCTGCCCTATGGACAGATTGAGACACTTTCTCAGAATTTTTGTAAGGAAGTATTTTATCGTGTATATCATGGATTAGCAATAGTTGTCCATAATTAGCATATTGTAATTTATCTTCAACACTTAAATCTTCAAGCCGTTCGCCTAGTAGGTGGTCAGCAAGTCGCACCATATACTTAAAGGCTTTATCACCGAGTTCAATAAAATTTTTGAACTCAGTAAAAATATCCTTAAAATAATTTGGGCTGGTTAAAAAAACCAGTTTATCAATCTTGTAATTTGTTTCTGCCAGTGCATAACTCACAACCCCTGAACCAAAAGAATGAGATATAATTGAGAAAGGTGTTGTTGGTTGAACAAGATCCAATAAAGTCTTAAAAGCTTCTTTACATTCATATAAATTCGAGTATTTTGATTTTGAATGCGTATGAGCGGGTAAATCAAAACTAATGACTCTATAGTTCATTTTATCCAGTTCAAAAGCAAATTTTGATAAGCTGCCCGCATTTGAATCCCAACCATGAACTAAAAAGATTAACGCACCATCTGCACTACCCAATTCATAACAATTTAAATCCTCCTTAAGAAAAGGAATTTTAAAATGCCTGGCTTTATTATAAAATGCTGCTTCTCGTTTACGAATATCTTTTTTTCGAACCCTCTGAAATAATTTAAAGGCCGATTTCCCTCCTAATTTTGGAGATATAAAGGAAATCAATTTGAAAAGCTTTTTTATTATTTTTGAGTATAGTTTCATTTTTTAAAATTTATAGTTTTTAACCTGCCACCAAATCCGTTAGCATATAAAAAACTAATTCTTGATTCAGGTCGCATCTTACATTGTTTCTTGAGCATCTGATGAACATCATTGTTAAAATTATTCCTTGGGTACAATTTCATCATCGATTGAATTGTAGCATCTGAAATTTGGTGAAGATAAAATCCTATCGTATCTGTAGCTGAGGCTTTGTTCAACAAATATGCTTCTGTTATTGATTTAGGAATTTTAATATTCAAGTGAAGCGCGATTGCATCTTGAATAATACCTATTTTTTCATTTGAAATTGTATTCAACGACTTTAAATAAATCCCCGCTTCTTTAGCACCTTCAATTGCAAAACAATCTATATTCTTATGTAAACTACAATGTTTATCTTCCAGACCCAAATCATGTAATAAAGCTGACAGCACAAATATTTCTTTGTCATACTTAAGTTTTTCATGCTGCCCGAAAAGCTCTCCAAAGACAAACGCTCTTAAGCAATGATTTTTTATTGAATTTTGATGTGTGTCATCAATATATTCTAAAGCTTGTTTTACCAATTTACTATCAGGAAGTTCAATAGTACCAGGATCAATATTTATTGGAACATAAGAGGATCTAAAAGGAGACTTCTCTTTCATTCTCATAGCTATTGCTTTTATACCTAATTGCATTTTCTCAAAAGATGATAAACTGCCTTTTGTTTTTAAGCCCCAATGGTAACTTCCAATACTATTTAATAGTTTATTTTTCATTTCTTTCTCGATTGATAAAATGTTTTATCGGCGATATAAATAGTTTTTACAATTCCAGCATATACAATTTTTTCCTTATCTTGAAGTAACACAGGTAGGTCAATAGTATACGAATTGTATTGCTTTACTTTTTCTCTAATTTCATTCAATATTTCATCCGTAATCAGAAATCTGGCGTATACTGTTTTTTTAATGGGTTTCTTAAATTTTATTTGAGCCTCTTTATCCCAAACTATATATTTCTTCCCTAAAATATGCATGAGCTGCAGCATATAAAACGGATCTGTTGCAGCATAGATGCTACCACCGAAAACGGTACCTACGTAATTTCTGGTTCGCCAACTCAAAGGCAATCTAATATGAATTTCTCTATAGTCATCGGAAATAAAACTTACCCAAACTCCGGTTCCTCGAATAGCAGGAAATAAATTAAAAGCCAATCGTCTTACTTTTGATTTGAAGTTTTCTCTTTTTTCTGTTTTAAATCTTTTCATAATATACTGATTGGTATATTTATAATTAAATTTTTTTATATCATTAATAACATCGCAATAATAAAACAACTTGTTGCTACTAAAATTCCCACCAAAGGAATTTTAAACCAATATTTTTTTGCTAAAAAAAGATAGAACATCCCGGTGCAAATATTCAATAATAGCACACTAAAAGAGTTTTGGTAGACCTCAAAGTGCTGCACAACCAAAATAACATTGATCAAGCCAATGAATATTGCTCCTGTGCTATGACTTGCATTGAAGCCAATCCAGGCTTTCCATACCGTGGTTTCTTCTGTTAGTATTGGCGATGTAACATTCATTTTTGCATTGGTTTCATTATCTCTCGTAAGAAATTTATCTGTAAAAAATGTATAAATGAGATGAATGAATCCCAATATTATAAAAATAGAACTACCGATGAGTATCAATATTTTTGCTAACATCATCCTATAATTTAGTTGTCATTTTACCTATATTAATTTTTTCTGCCCTTTCAAACGTTAATTCACGAACATATTCCATTTTACCCCATAAATATTTATGCCCCTTTAATCTTTTTGTACTTCTCATTCTTCTTGCCAGTCTCATCGTTTCTTTTTCGGTAGCTTTTCTCCTTTCTCCTAATGTGCCATATAGTTTGATCGCAGGATATTCTTTAAACTCAACTTTATACAACGATTTTACCCAGAACCATCGACTACTATTGACTGCTAGCGCACAAATGTTATTATTTTGCTTGGCGTGTTCGGGTAACTTAGACGGAAACTTTTCAAAGTAAAATCCCGTTTGGTTATCATTTAAAAACAAAGAACCTATGGGTGTAACTGTTGGGTTATTTTCAGAATCAACTGATGCAATAGATACATGCAAGCTTGACTTGAAGCCTTTGCTAAAGTGTCTACGAATATTCTTCCAGTTACTTTTAATATCCATACTTTCTTATTTAACCTGCAACTCCGCTTGTATCATTTTATCAATATGATTCATCATATCCATTAAATACCGATCGTCCTTCAACATCATCGAAGTAAAAACAGCTCCTTCTATCATGCAATAAATTCTACCACCATACTTCTCGGCATCAATATCACTATTGATTTCTTCTTTTTTAATTCCTTCCACTATCATTTTAGCAATACCGCCAGTTAATTTTTTCATTACCAATTTTGCCCTATGAAACAATTCAGGATTAGTGTTATTAGAATCTATCGCTACATTTAATAAAGGGCAACCCCCTCTTGGTAAACTATGCTTGTAATATTCTCTATAAAAATTGGTCAATGCAAATAATTTAGCAATAGTCGATTCAATGTCATTCAATATAAATTTGATCTTATCTATTATAAATTTTACATTATGATTAAATGCTTCTAAAGCCAATTCCTCTTTATTCTTAAAGTTTCCATAGACTGCACCTTTGGTCAAACCAGTAGCTTTGGTTATGTCTGACATACTCGTACCGCTATAACCGTTCTTATTAAAAATTGGTGATACGGTCTCTAAAATATACTGGCTTGTTCTTTCTGATTTTGTCATTGTCATGGTACGAATATAATAAATATATACCAAACGGTATATTATAATTCAAAAAAACTAATAAAGATATTTATAAAGTATTCTCAACCCTACAAACGCAATAAGGATTGCGGTGATTTTTTTTAACATAAAAGGGGAAATTCTCGAGGCGCTTAATCTAGACCCGATCTGTCCCCCCAAAAAAACAGTTAGCATCAAAACAAATGCAATAGTTGGATCAAAGTAAAAATCAACATTCTGATATTGCCCGAGTAAACCCGCGATAGAATTCACGAGTATAAAGAAACTAGCCGTTGCGGCTATTCGTTTTGGTGTATCCCAATTCATTAAATGCAATAATGGCGCTAAAAAAACACCTCCTCCAATTCCAACCATTCCTGAAATAAATCCGATTGCCCCACCTAAAAAACCATCTTTTACGGCAGATTTACGCGTTCCTTTCTTTGGCAAATTGACTATAAATTTTGAGGTCCACATTGATACAGCGGCCACTATCAAGGTGGTCCCTAATAAAATAAAAAAGAATGTTTGGCTAATTTTTAAAAAACCTCCCAAAAAAGCAAACGGAATACTAACTAAGGCGAGGGGAAGTATTTTCTTCCAATTAAAAAGTCCTTTTTTAAAATAAATGTAAGTCCCTCCGCTAACCACAATAATATTGCATAACAAAGCTATTGCCCTAAACTGAATAAAACCCAGTCCCGTTAAAGCTAAAATTGCTAAATAGCTTGATCCGCCACCAAAACCGACCGAAGAATACAATATGGCTATTATAAAAAATAATATAATGACTCCCCAATTATTGATAACTACTTGTAAAATTTCAGAATGCTCGATCATTTAAAAATTTTAAAGACACAAAAATAGTCTTTTTTAAAATGTACTCTTTAATAAGCCAATAATTGTTGTTCGCAAAGATTTTATGATTTTAAAAAAATATATTATTATCTTGCTAATCCAAACAACAATCCACCGCATGAATACCACAAAACAACAAAAATACTGGAAAGAAAATTTAAAATATTTAGCCATTCTTTTGTCAATTTGGTTTTTGGTTTCTTACGTGTTCGGAATTTTATTAGTTGAGCAATTAAATACCATTAAAATAGGTGGTTTTAAACTCGGTTTCTGGTTTGCACAGCAAGGCTCTATTTATATTTTTGTAATCCTGATTTTTATTTATATCAGATTAATGAATAGACTCGATAAAAAATTTAATTTATACAGCTAGCTATGGATATTCAAACATGGACATGGGTTTTAGTTGGACTAACATTTACGCTATATATTGCAATTGCCATTTGGTCTAGAGCAAGCTCTACTGGCGAATTTTATGTAGCTGGTAAAGGGGTTCATCCTATTGCAAATGGCTTGGCAACTGCTGCCGACTGGATGTCAGCGGCCTCATTTATTTCAATGGCCGGTTTAATTTCTTTTAATGGTTATGATGGTTCAGTTTACTTGATGGGTTGGACCGGAGGTTACGTATTACTGGCTTTATTATTGGCGCCATATTTGCGCAAATTCGGCAAATTTACAGTTCCTGATTTTATTGGGGACAGGTATTATTCAAATACTGCCAGAATAGTTGCAGTAACCTGTGCTTTAATAGTCTCGTTTACATATGTAGCGGGTCAAATGAGAGGCGTAGGATTGGTTTTTTCGAGATTTTTAGAGGTGAATATTGATATAGGAGTACTCATGGGAATGTTTATCGTACTTTTTTACGCTGTTCTTGGTGGAATGAAAGGCATTACATATACGCAAGTTGCGCAATATTGTGTGTTGATTTTTGCATTTATGGTTCCAGCCATTTTTATTTCAATTCAAATGACGGGAAATGTTATTCCACAGCTAGGTTTCGGAGACACCGGTACAGACGGTGTGTATCTTTTAGACAAGCTCGACGGTTTACATAAGGAACTTGGTTTTCATGAATATACTTCAGGTAGCAAGTCAAAATTAGATGTGTTTTTCATAACAGCTGCCTTAATGGTCGGAACCGCAGGATTACCACATGTAATCGTACGGTTTTTTACGGTAAAAAAAGTGAGTGATGCACGAAAATCTGCAGGCTGGGCATTGCTATTTATTGCAATATTATATACAACAGCACCCGCAATTGCTGTTTTTGCAAGAACAAATATGATTGAAACTGTGAGTAATAATAAATATGAAGATATGCCACAATGGTTCAAAAAATGGGAGCTCACCGGATTGATAACTTTTAATGATAAGAATAATGATGGTCTAGTGCAATATGTAGCTGATACTCATAGAAACGAATTAACAATCGATCCTGATATAATGGTACTTGCTAATCCTGAAATCGCAAGATTGCCTAATTGGGTGATTGCTTTGGTTGCTGCAGGCGGATTAGCCGCTGCCCTATCTACAGCCGCTGGATTATTATTAGTAATCTCTTCATCTATTTCCCATGATATTATTAAGAAAATCATCAATCCGAAGATTACCGAAAATGGTGAATTGATCGCTGCACGCTTATCTGCGGTAGTAGCCGTAATAATAGCAGGATGGTTTGGTATTAACCCGCCAGATTTTGTAGCAGCCACGGTAGCCCTGGCTTTTGGTCTTGCAGCTGCTTCATTTTTCCCAGCCATTATTTTAGGCATATTTTATAAACATATGAACAAAGAAGGAGCTATTGCAGGAATGGTTGTAGGAATATTATTGATGTTATTCTATATGATGAAATTTAAATTTGATTGGTTTGGTGGTGGTTCTAAAGATGATTGGTGGTTCGGTATCTCTCCTGAAGGATTTGGAACAGTCGCAATGTTTATTAACTTTATAGTTTCGTTAATAATTTCATTTTTTACACCAGCACCCCCAGAAAAAGTACAACAAATTGTAGATAATATAAGAATTCCATCTGGTGCAAACAATGCACAAGAACATTAAACATAGTAATATGAGCAATTACCATATCAAACATTTAGAAGAATATTATCAAGTTTATAGAAAATCAGTTAGAAATCCTGAAAATTTTTGGGAAGAAATAGCCGAAGAGCATTTTGTTTGGCGCAAGAGATGGAATAATGTCTTGAGCTGGGATTTTGCCAAACCAGAGGTAAAGTGGTTTGAAGGGGCACAATTGAATATTACCGAAAATTGTATCGACAGGCATTTACGTACTCGAGGCGATAAAACAGCAATTTTGTTTGAACCAAACGACCCGACAGAAGAAGCTGAACACATTACTTACAAGCAATTGCATGAGCGTGTTTGTGAGTTTGCCAATGTACTGAAAGATGAAGGCATTAAAAAAGGAGACCGGGTTTGTATTTATTTACCAATGATACCCGAGTTAGCCATTTCTGTGTTGGCTTGTGCTCGTATTGGCGCTGTACATTCTGTGGTCTTTGCAGGCTTTTCTTCAAAAGCACTAGCCACACGAATTAACGATTGCGATTGTAAAATGGTCATCGCTTCCGATGGCTCTTACCGAGGTGCTAAAACTATTGACTTAAAAGGCATTGTCGATGAGGCTCTCGAAACGTGTCCTGGTGTGGAAACCGTTTTGGTTACTAAACGTATCAATTCAGATATCAATATGAAAGAAGGGCGTGATAAATGGTTACAACCGTTATTAGATGAAGCTTATAACGATTGTGACCCGGAAGTAATGAATGCTGAAGACCCGTTGTTCATTTTATATACTTCAGGTTCTACAGGTAAACCAAAAGGAATGGTTCATACTACAGCGGGGTATATGGTATTTACGGCATATACATTTAAAAATGTATTTCAATATAGAGAAAACGATATATATTGGTGTACTGCTGATATCGGTTGGATTACAGGACATAGTTATATCGTATATGGCCCTTTAACCAATGGCGCAACTACCGTAATGTTTGAGGGTGTTCCTACTTATCCTGATTGGGGGCGTTTTTGGGAAATTGTACAAAAACACAAGATCAATCAATTTTATACTGCTCCAACCGCTATCAGGGCATTGGCTAAGGAAAATTTAGATTTCGTTGAAAAGTATGATCTTTCATCTCTTAAAGTATTGGGTACTGTTGGTGAACCTATTAATGAAGAGGCCTGGCACTGGTACAATGATAATATAGGGAAAAAGAAAAGCCCTATAGTTGATACCTGGTGGCAGACTGAAACGGGTGGTATTATGATCACTCCTATTCCGTTTGCAACGCCAACAAAACCAACCTATGCGACCTTACCTTTTATTGGAATCCAGCCGGCATTAATGGATGAAAACGGGCAGGAAATTAAAGGCAATCAGGTAGATGGCCGTTTGTGCATCAAATTCCCATGGCCTGCTATGGCACGTACTATTTGGGGAGATCATAAACGTTATAGAGATACTTATTTTACAGCTTTTGAAAATAAATATTTTACAGGTGATGGTGCCTTACGTGATGAGGTTGGTTACTATAGAATTACAGGTCGAGTAGATGATGTGATCATTGTTTCGGGCCATAATTTAGGTACAGCACCGATTGAAGATGCTATTAACGAACATCAGGCTGTTGCTGAATCTGCTATTGTAGGTTTCCCTCACGATATTAAAGGAAGTGCATTGTATGGTTATGTCATATTAAAGGAAACCGGGGAATCACGAGATCCTAATAATTTACGGAAAGAGATCAATCAGATTATTACCGAACATATTGGCCCCATTGCTAAATTGGATAAAATTCAGTTTACAAGCGGATTGCCAAAAACACGTTCCGGTAAGATCATGCGACGTATTTTGCGTAAAATAGCACATAGAGATACCAGTAATCTGGGTGATACCTCTACCCTATTGAACCCGGAAGTGGTTCAGGAAATTATGGATAATGCGTTATAATTGTCGGGCATTCCCACGCCTGCAGCGTGGGCGTGCTTTTCATTATATCTTTTTACATTTGTTCCGGCATTTCATTGTATAAAATATATAATAAAAATGTAAAAAGGATGTCATTTCAATCACTAATGCAGGCATAACTTGAATTTAGGCTGTACCTTTTCATAGTATTGCCTTTATTAACAGTAAAGTTTAAGCATCAAAAGTACAAAGGTTACTCTAAAAGATGCAATCAAAAAAATCAATTATTCTTTAAATAAATGACCGTGCTTTAGAAATAATGTAAGTACTTAAAAAAAACCGTGTCTAAAGCCTTATGGATAGAAAAATTATTAACTAAACATTAATATATTTCCTCTTAAAAATATGTTTTTTCGAGTAAATTTGTTGTATAAAATTACCTTCAACGGATAACCTTCCTTTTTTAAGAATAATAAAAATCTATAATGAAAAAAATTAGTATAGTAAGTTTGCTATTCATCTTCACAACGTTCTCAATGAATGCTCAGGAATGGCTGACCGATTTCGACCAGGCAAAAACTATTTCGGCAAAGGAAAATAAAAAAATCATTCTGGTTTTTCAAGGATCCGATTGGTGCGCACCATGTATAAAACTCGATAAAGAAGTATGGAGTACAGATGAATTTAAAAATTTCGCTAAAGAGCATTTTGTGATGCTTCAAGCCGATTTTCCAAGAAAGAAGAAAAACAAAACAGCAAAAATTCAACAAGAAAAAAATAGAAGATTAGCTGAAAGATATAATAAGCAAGGATTTTTTCCTCATGTGGTCGTTTTAAATAAGAACGGGGATGTATTAGGAAGAACCGGTTATAAAAAAATAAGTCCTGCTGAATACATCAAATTACTCGTCTCATTTTAATGGTCCTTTAAATGAAAAAATTAGTATTACTGCTTAGTGTTATTTTATTTACTACATCATTGTTTTCCCAACAAATGTATAGGCGTACCTTGAAATTAATGGGTACTCGTTTTGACATTTCTGTTGTCGCGAATGACGCTGTAAAAGGAAATAATTATATTGATCTGGCAGTAGCCGAAATATCAAGAATAGAGCAATTAATATCCTCCTGGGATAAAAATTCTCAAACATCTCTCATCAATAGAAATGCCGGAATTAAGCCGGTAAAAGTAGACAAAGAGCTGTTTGACCTTATAAAACGTTCTATTGCTATTTCTAAATTAACCGATGGTGCTTTTGATATTAGTTATGCATCTATGGATAGAATCTGGAAATTTGACGGTACTATGAAAACGATACCTTCAGAAAAAGAAATAAAAAAATCCGTTTCAAAAGTTGGGTTTCAAAATATTATTCTCGATGAAGAAAAACAAACCGTTTTTTTAAAATTACTGGGAATGAAAATAGGTTTTGGCGGCATTGGGAAAGGCTATGCTGCTGATAAAGCTAAAAATTTACTCATCTCAAAAGGTGTTAAAGCAGGTATCATGAATGCTTCCGGTGATATGAATACTTGGGGGCAACAACCGAATGGCGATTATTGGAAAGTCGCTATTACAAACCCATTAAATAAAAAAAATGCTTTTGGAATGTTACCAATTAAAAGCGGTGCGGTTGTTACATCGGGTAATTATGAAAAGTATATAACCCTTAATGGCAAACGATATTCACATATTATCGATCCACGAACGGGATTCCCATCAAGCGGAATTATAAGTGCGACTGTTTTTGCCCCTAAAGCAGAATTCGCCGATGCATTAGCCACATCTATTTTTGTAATGGGCGTTGAAGTTGGTATCAATAGAATTGATCAATTACCGAATATAGACTGTATTATCATTGATGAAAATGGTACTATTCACAAATCAAAACATTTAAATATTGAAAAAATATGAAAAAATTAATTTACATATTGATCGTAGGAGGTTTCTTAACTTCTTGCGTGGCAGTTAAAGAATATGAAAAGATTAATATTAATGATCCCGATATGATTTTAGCATCGCGAAAAGCGAATAAATTTGAAACGACTTTTCAGTCGTATAGGGAATCTGCTGCCGGAGCAAATGGAGGGAAAACCGGTGGGGGTTGTGGATGTAATTGATATTTATAATTAATAATGTAAAAAATATATCCTTTTCACATTCAAAATACAAATTAAAATAAATAACTAAATGAAAAATATTCTTTTAATTGCATTACTGTTTTCTACCACTTTTGCGATTACACAAGAACAGGCTAAAGACTCAACGAAAGTCTATAAAAAACGTGTTTTAGAAAAAATAGAAGTCGATTTTTTAACAAGTTACTATTCGCAAGATGGAGACAATGCTTCGGTAACGGGTGGAATTGGAACAGAAGAAATGACTGATCTTGCAACTGATATTGTTGTGTCCATTCCTTTGAATGACAATGACATATTGACAATCAATGCTGAGATTTCTGCATATACTTCTGCTTCCTCCAGTAATTTAAACCCTTTTGACAACGATAACCCTTCAGGCGTTACAGGAAGTCCATGGGTAGAATCAACCGGTGATTCAAGAAAAGATACTTGGATAAATGGAAATGTTAGTTATAGTCATTCTTCAGATGACAGAAATAAAATATGGAGTGCCAATCTGAATTTTGCTGCTGAATATGATTATACTTCTGCAGGTATTGGTGGAAGTTATACTTGGTTATTTAACGAAAAAAATACCGAATTTGGAATTAAAGGAAATGCTTACTTTGACACCTGGAATCCGCGAACCCCTGTTGAATTAGATGCTTTTAGGGATACCCAGAATTTAAACCTTGGCTTTTTGGGTAATCTGGACATTTTAGACCAAAACGGAAACGTAATAGATAAGGATGGAGCAAACGTTTGGAATCCCTTGAGTACTGTATTGGTGGATGATAAAACCAGAAATACGTTTGCTTTTTCACTAAGTTTTTCACAAATAGTAAACAAAAACGCACAAATTTCTTTCTTTGCCGACTTCATACAACAAAATGGCTGGTTATCGAGCCCGCTGCAACGTGTGTATTTGGGTGATAGGGACAATTTTTATATTGGCAACCCTCAAAGCATTCCTAATTATACCTCATCAAGTAACCGGGATGTTTTTCAATTAGCTGACGATATTGAACGTTTGCCGGATAGTCGTGTTAAGATACCCATAGGAATGCGTTTTAACTACTACATCAATGAAATATTTGTTGCAAGAACCTATTATCGGTTCTATACCGATGATTGGGGAATCACCTCACATACCGCTGAAATTGAAATCCCAATAAAGATTTCAGATAAATTTACCTTGTATCCATCGTATAGATATTATACACAAACAGCAGCAGATTATTTCGCACCTTATGAAGAAAATCTATCAACCCAAGAATTTTATACTTCCGATTTTGACCTATCTGATTTTGATGCAAATCAATATGGATTTGGTATCAAGTACACTGATATATTTACCAAACTACATATTTGGAAACTCAATTTAAAAAGTGTTGAACTGAAATACAGTCATTATGATAGAAGTACCGGACTTACTTCAGATATTATAACATTGGGTTTTAATTATATTTTTGAATAAGGTCAAATAATATAGATCAGATGGGTACAAATATAGTGTGCTATGTTAGACCTAATTATTAGATTTAAATCTTCAATGATTACATCAAATAACCGCTATTAGAAATTACAACTATTCAAAGTTGGTAAAAGACATTTTGTTAAAGATTTCCTAATTTTTACGATACCAATATTCATATTGTTACTTTTAGGGATGCAAAAACTCAATCAACAATGAATCCTAAGAAAATAATAGTAATCATATTTACAGGTATTCTGTGCCTATCTGCTTCAGCCCAGGAATTAACTTTCGAAGAATACAACCCAACGCCAACACTTGTTGTGCCTAAAAATACAATATTAAAAGCAAAATTTCCTTTTATAGATGTGCATGGCCATCAATATAGAATGCCGGAACAAGATCTGGCCCCTGTCATTGCAGCTATGGATACGCTAAACTTGCAGGTCATGGTCAATTTAAGTGGACGTTCGGGTAAAGATCTACAGAAATCGGTCAAAAATATTGCAGATCATTATCCAAACAGATTTGTAGTATTTGCCAACATAAATTTTGAAGGCGCAGGCGCTGAAGGTTGGATTGAAAAAATCGTAAATCAACTTATGCTAGATGTTAATAATGGAGCACGAGGCCTGAAAGTATACAAAAGCTTAGGCTTACGCAATAAAGATGCTCAAGGAAATAGATTGGCTATTGATGATGCCCGCTTAGATCCAATCTGGATAAAATGTGCTGAATTAGGAATACCTGTGTTGATCCATGCTGCAGATCCGAAACCATTTTGGGATGAATTTGATGGTGATAATGAACGTTGGTTAGAGCTCAAAACACATCCTCGACGAAAAAGGAGTGCTGATAATCCGGTATCCTGGGAGCAAATTATAACTGAACAACACAATATGTTCAGAAAACATCCTGAGACTCAATTTATCAATGCGCATATGGGTTGGTATGCAAATAATCTGGGCAAACTATCAGAATTAATGGATGAAATGCCCAATATGCATGTCGAAATTGGTGCTATTATAGCCGAATTAGGGCGCCAACCACGTTTTGCAAAAACTTTTTTTGAGGAATATCAGGATAGGATCTTATTTGGAAAAGACAGTTGGAAACCTGAGGAATTCCCAACTTACTTTAGAGTATTAGAAACAGCAGATGAATATTTTCCATATCACAAAAAATACCACGCTTTTTGGGCCATGTATGGTTTGGATTTATCTGATGAAGTTTTGAAAAAAGTATATTATAAAAATGCCCTGCAATTGATTCCCGGTTTGGATAAAAGTTTGTTTCCGAATTAGAATCACATTGTCATTCCGTACTTCCTCCCCGTCCGCCAGGCGGGGATGCGGAATCCATTTTTTGTAACATGCTGAATGAAAATCAGAACGGGTTGACAAAAAAGAATAGTAAAATTTAATTATGAAATATATTTTATTAATACTGGCAGGTCTGATCAGTGTTTCTTGTAATAAAAACTTACAAGTAGAAGATCATTTAAATCTTCGGATCAAATTAGAAGGTAAATGGAAGGCGAATGCATTTGATGGTGAATTACATGAAGAATGGAAATTAGGTGATGATGGATGGATGCAGCAACAAGGGTATTATATAGAAAAAAGCGATACGAGCTATAGTGCTAAAACAAGAATAGAAAAGGTAGGTGAAGAAATAATCTTATTAAGTGTTATTAAAAACTCAAATCCGAAAATATTTCAAGCCACAACTTCCGGTGAAAACGAAATCATTTTTGAAAATAATGACTATAAGAATCCCTTTCAAGTGACCTATGAGTTCCTTTCTGCAAAGAATTATAGAAGAACGATTAAAGGATACGAAAAAGACAGTTTAGTAGCGTATGTATTTGATTTTAGTAAGATTATTGAATAAATAATTAAAAAAGCCACTTTAATCAAGTGGCTTTTTATTTTTATAAAGGAATATTCCCATGCTTTCTTTTAGGCCTGTCTATTTCTTTTCCTTCAAGCATTTGGAAGCCTTTAATTAGTTTCCTTCTTGTGTTTTTAGGATAAATTACTTCATCAATAAATCCGCGTCGTGCGGCTCTATATGGATCTGCAAATTTTTCAGCATAATCTGCTTCTTTTTCTTTCCATTTTGCAGCGGGATCATCTGCTGCCGCTATTTCTCTTCTAAAGATGATTTCTGCTGCTCCTTTTGCTCCCATAACTGCAATTTCCGCAGTCGGCCAGGCATAATTTAAATCAGCGCCGATATGTTTGGAGTTCATCACATCATATGCTCCGCCATAAGCTTTACGTGTAATTACAGTTACTTTTGGTACAGTCGCTTCGCTCAATGCATACAATAATTTCGCTCCATTAGTTATAATACCATTCCATTCCTGATCAGTACCGGGCAAGAAACCCGGAACATCTACCAATACTAACAAAGGAATATTAAAACAATCACAGAATCGCGTAAAACGTGCCCCTTTTACAGAACTGTTAACATCCAGGCAGCCAGCTAGTTGCATAGGTTGATTCGCAACAATACCAATACTTCTACCCGCAATTCTCGCAAAACCTACAATGATATTTTCTGCATAATCTTTATGAATTTCAAAGAAAGATTCTTCATCAATAATACCTTTTATAACGTCATGCATGTCGTATGGTTTGTGAGTATCTTCGGGAATTATATCAATTAAATGTTCTCTTAACTCATTACCGATATCATAAGGAACTTTTTTGGTAGTTTCCCTATTATTTTGAGGCATATAACTCAACAAGGATTTGACATCTTCCAAACACTGAATATCATTTGATGAGGTTACATGAGTCACACCTGACTTTGTTGAATGTGCACTTGCCCCACCTAATTCTTCGGCCGTTACCTCTTCATTAGTTACGGTTTTTACAACACCGGGGCCTGTAACAAACATATAACTTGTATCTTCTACCATTAAAGTGAAATCTGTCATGGCCGGAGAGTAGACTGCGCCGCCGGCACAGGGCCCCATTATGGCAGATATCTGAGGAATAACTCCTGATGATTGAACATTTCTGTGGAAAATATCGGCATAACCACCCAACGAACGGACACCTTCTTGAATACGTGCGCCCCCGGAATCGTTAAGGCCAATTACCGGGGCTCCAACCTTTACTGCCTGATCCATTATTTTACATATCTTTTCCGCATGCGTTTCAGACAAGGCTCCACCGAACACAGTAAAATCCTGTGCAAAAACGTATACCAATCTACCATCAATCGTTCCATAACCGGTAACAACACCATCTCCAAAATAAATTTCATTCTCCATTCCGAAATCGGTAGTTCTATGTGTAACCATAACACCCATTTCCTCAAAAGAGCCTTCATCTAAAAGATATTCAACACGTTCACGGGCAGTTAATTTTTTCTTTGCATGTTGCTTTTCAATCCTTACTTCACCACCACCTAAATATGCTAATTCTAAACGTTTATCTAATTTTTCAATTTTTGTATTCATTTGTTTTTCCATAATACATAATTAATAGGTGATTAATGAACCGGTATTCTCAATTGTGTTTGGTCTTCTTTATAAATTTTTAATGCCAGTATAGCAGCTATTTTTGCCTCTTCTTCCATAGTTGCTTTCAAGGCTTCAGGAGAATAGTAATTTTTCACGAAATGCGTATCGAAATTCCCAGAACGGAATGCTTCATGTTCGCAAACAAACTTACCGAAAGGTAAGGTAGTTTGAACACCTTCAACGATATAATTATCTATGGCTTTGATCATCAATTGAATAGCTTCATCCCGGGTTTTTCCATAGGTTATTAATTTAGAAAGCATGGGATCATAATAAATAGGAATATCCATACCTTCTTCAAAGCCGTTGTCTACTCTAATATTTTCACCTACAGGTAATTTATATGAGTCTAAACGGCCAACACTTGGCAAAAAGTCGTTTAAAGGATCTTCGGCATACACACGTAATTCTAATGCATGGCCATTGATTTTAAGGTCCTCTTGTTTTATTTGAAGCTCTTCACCCCGTGCTACTTTTATTTGTAATTCTACCAAATCAACTCCTGTAATCCATTCAGTGACCGGATGTTCTACCTGTAATCGTGTATTCATTTCTAAAAAGTAGAAATTATGATCAGCATCCAATAAAAATTCAACCGTTCCGGCACCGAGATAATCACATGATTTTGCAACGTTAATTGCTGCCTGCCCCATTTTTTCACGAAGTTCCGGAGTCAATACGGCAGAAGGCGCTTCTTCCACTACTTTTTGGTGACGCCGTTGTACGCTACATTCTCTTTCAAAAAAATGTAACACATTACCATGGCTATCGGCCAACACTTGGATTTCGACATGTCGTGGTGAGGTCACATATTTTTCAACAAAAACGGAGCCATCACCAAAAGCAGAAGTTGCCTCACTAATAGCACGTTTCATTTGTTCTTCAACATCTTTTTCTTGTTCAACTACACGCATTCCTTTACCGCCTCCACCTGCTGCAGCTTTAATGAGAATTGGAAATCCGATCTGTTTTGCTATTTCCACAGCTTCCATAGGATCTGTCACCGCCCTGTCAACTCCTGGAACCATGGGGATATCATAATTTTTAACCGCATCTTTTGCTGCCAATTTATCTCCCATCATTTTTATGGCTTTTGATCTCGGGCCAATAAAAATGATATCATTCTTTTCTACCTCTTCGGCAAAATCGGCATTTTCACTTAAGAATCCATAGCCCGGATGAATTCCGTCTACATTTAATCCTTTTGCAATTTTTATAATTTTTGAGCCTAATAAATAGGATTGATTTGACGGAGGTTCCCCTATGCAAACAGCTTCATCTGCAAATCGTACATGAGGCGCATTCCTATCCGCAGTAGAATAAACAGCCACTGTTTTAATACCCATTTTTTGTGCGGTTTTCATTACTCTAATAGCAATTTCGCCTCTATTTGCAACTAATATTTTTTTCATAATATAGATTACTATTTTTTATCATAAATGTGCATTATGCACTATTCAAATTCAATTAATAAATGACCTTTGTCTATAGCATCTCCTTTAGAAACGTTAACCGATTTAATAACACCATCGCGAGGAGATGATATTACATTTTCCATCTTCATGGCTTCTAAAATTAACAATCCCTCATCCTCCTTGACCTCCTGCCCTTTTCCTACATGAATATCCAGAATAAGTCCGGGCATTGGAGCTTTTATAGAATCGATATGCTTGGCCGTACCAAATGTGAAACCCATTTTATCGATCAAAAGATCCAATGGATTTGATATATCAACATCATATTTATTGTTGTTGACTTTAATCGTATACTTTTTTCGATAAAAATTAGACTTAACTAGTTCTCCTTTAAAAGGTTTATTATTCTGTAAAATGTGATATTTTGATCCTGATATTTTTTCGACATCTAATTTAGAAATATCACTATCCGTAATGTCAAAATCCGAAGTGCTATTGACTTTAACTTTAAATTTATGATTCATAAATAATAAGATTTAATTTTTTTGAGGTAAAATTTATGGAGAGTTTTTTATAATTAAATTGAATGGTTATAAATTTTTCACGGTACTAAATTATACAAAAAAAGCCTCATGGTATATGAGACTTATCATATTTTACGCGAATTTGCTATACATAAAATTTTAACAATTTAGTAACCATTTAACTATCGTAAGAATGTATTCATTGAAGAAGCTATAAAATAAAAAAGAAAATATTTTCACGTCTGTTCTGAATTAGAATTATAATATTAATCAAAATAACTAAACGAATCTCCGTTTTTCATATTTAACAATGATTCATAAATTAATCTGATCACATTTTCAACATCCTCTTTATGTACTGTTTCAACAGTCGTATGCATATAACGTAATGGTAATGAAATTAAGGCGCTGGCGACTCCTGAATTGCTATACGCAAATGCATCAGTATCAGTTCCTGTTGCCCTGGACAAAGCTGAACGTTGAAAAGGAATTTTATGTTTTTCAGCAGTATCAGTGATCAAATCACGTAATTTTTGCTGAACAGCCGGAGCATAGGCTATTACTGGCCCTTTGCCAATTTCACAATGCCCTTGTACTTTTTTATCGATCATTGGTGTAGTCGTATCATGAGTAACATCAGTAACGATGGCAGCATTCGGTTGAATTCGCTCAGCAATCATTTGCGCCCCCCGTAAACCTATTTCTTCTTGTACTGCATTTACAATATATAGCCCAAAAGGTAACTTCTTTTTATTTTCATGTAATAAACGAGCAACCTCGGCAATCATAAATCCACCCATACGGTTATCCAATGCCCTGCACACAAAATTCTTCTTATTTAAAATATGAAATTCATCAGGATAGGTAATTACACAACCTACATGGATTCCCATTTTTTCAACCTCTTCCTTTTTTTTGCAACCAACATCAATAAAAATATTATTTGGTTTTGGTGGTTCTTCTTTAGCTTTACTTCTTGTATGAATTGCCGGCCAGCCAAATACACCTTTAACAATTCCCTTTTTAGTATGGATATTCACTATTTTACTTGGCGCGATTTGATGATCAGATCCTCCATTTCGAATCACATATAACAATCCGTTATCAGAAATATAATTGACATACCACGAAATTTCATCGGCATGCCCTTCGATAACTACTTTGTATTTTGCTTTAGGATTGACAACTGCCACAGCAGTACCGTAGGTATCTGTAAAAAACTCATCTACATAAGGTTTTAAATACTGCATCCATATTTTTTGCCCGTCCCATTCGTAACCTGTTGGAGCCGCATTATTTAAGTACTTTTCAAGAAATGTGAGTGATTTTTTATTTAATATCGCTTTTTTTGCCATTGTTCAAAATTATTTAATGCGAATGTAATAATTTATAATAAAAATAACGTTATTATCATATACACTATTAGTTTAAATCATAATTTTGGAACAGTTTTTGGCGCTATTCTAAAAAGGAAAAAAATGATTCGAAATTTCATCTTTATAGTTACTTCGATGCTGTGCTTTTCAATTTCTGCCCAGGAAATTAAAAAAGATACTATTATTGGCGATATGATAGTGATCAGGGGTGATTCAATTATGATTTCGCTGGATGAAGTAGTGGTTCTAAGTAAACTGGATTTTGAAACTACAAAAGAAAAACGTTACTATTATTGGTATTGGAAAAAAGTACACAATGCGTATCCATATGCGAAATTGGCTGCTGAGAGGTTGATTCAGTTAAATGAGCAATTGACATTGATCCGCTCTAAACGCAAACGCAGAAGGCATACTAAAAAGATGCAAAAGTATATGGAAGATGAGTTTACCGATGAGCTTAAAAAAATGACCCGTACCGAAGGTCGAATACTTATTAAATTATTACATCGACAAACAGGCTTAACAGCTTTTGGTCTTGTTAAGGAATATAGAAGTGGCTGGAAAGCATTCTGGTACAATACTACGGCTAATCTGTTTAAATTATCATTGAAGGATGAATATCATCCTGAGAGTGAGCCACTGGATTTTTTAGTAGAAGATATCTTACAACGTTCTTTTACCAACGGAAGCCTGGAAGAGCAAAAAGCCAGGCTATTGTTCGATTATTTTGAGATCGCTCACAAGTATAAGGATATAAATGTGGTCAAGGTAATTAATAGTAGGGTAAAATAATCATATCCGCCCTTTAAATAAGGCTTTCGTTAAAGATTTGTTAAAGTAGAAAGTTTGATTAAACCTTAGTAATAGAATGGGGTCTTAGGCTTAAAGATTATTAATTTCTAAAACCACTAATATGAAAAATTTAGTAATTGCTGTATTAATGATTACAGCTCTAAACTTAAGCGCCCAACCATTTCAAAAAAATAATGAGCGTCCAAATTTTACTCCTGATCAGATTGCTGAACTGCAAACAAAAAAAATGACATTGCATTTGGAGTTAACCGAAAAACAGCAACAACAAATCTTACAGATCAATAAAAAGAATGCTGAAGAGCGTAAACAGAAAATGGAAGCGCATAAAGCTTTACGTGAAAAGGGAGAAAAACCGAGTAGCGAAGAATTGTTCAAAATTAAAAGCGGAAGATTGGATAGCCAAATTGCGAATCAAAAAGAAATGAAAAGTATCTTAACTGAGAAACAATTTGAAACTTGGAAAAAATCCAGAAAACACAGAGTCCATAAAATAAAAAAAAGAAGAAGTATAAAAAAGATGCGAAAACAACTCAAGCATAAACGTTAAAAAAGAATCCATAAAAACTCAGCTTCGAATTCTTGAAGCTGAGTTTTTTATTTTACATATAATTTTTGACCAATGGAAAGTTCATTACTTTTCAATCCGTTTGCCCATTTTAACCTTTCAACCGTAATATTATTACTTTTTGCAATTGAGTATAAGGTATCTCCTTTCGCAACTATAACATATGAATTTTTATATGACCTGTCACTACTCTTTTGTACAACCTTACCACCATAACGAAAGTCATCGTCAAAATCATCATACTTGTATAATTCGTAATCTTCTATGAGGGTAATTAATTTTTTAGGATATTTAGGATCTGTTGCATAGCCCGCTTTTTTTAGCCCTTTGGCCCAACCCTTATAATCCTTTTTTTGCAACGTAAATAGATCGGCATAACGATCACGGCCGTATAAAAACAACGAATGATCCCTAAATGAAGTTAAAGGATGTTCATATTTTCTAAAGCATTCTTGTCTTGCATCATCATCATGATACAAACGCTTCCCTTTCCAGCTTTTATGGCATTTTATACCAAAATGATTATTCCCTCTAACAGATAAACGGCTTCTTCCGCTTTGAGATTCCAATATACCTTGTGCCAGGGTAATACTTGCGGGAATTTTATAGGATATCATTTCTAAAATAGCAATATCATTATACTCTTCAATATACGTTGAGGTACTTTCACTTAAATTGGGTTTTCTAAGCTTTAAATCATATAAAATGGCATCTGCTTCCTCAACCCTCTGGACTTTTACCGGTGTTGGTGTTCTCTTTATGACTTCAGTTGTTTTAGCTGAAACAGTCCTTCTACTAACTGTTTTTTTATGAGAACTACAACTCGCTAAAAAACTTATAATTACAATTGGTACTATTATTCTTAAATATCTCATTTTATACAATTAACGGCAATCCTTTTTGTTGCAATTTCATATTCATCCCTTGTATTCCCTGTAAACCTCCGGTATGTATAGCTAGTATTTTACTTCCTTTCTTAAAATAATTATGACGGATCATATCAACAATACCATACAACATTTTACCTGTATAAACGGGGTCAAGTGGAATACCGGTTTCTTCCTTGAACTGATTGATAAACGTAATTAGTGCACTATTTATTTTACCATATCCCCCAAAATGATACTTTGTAATTAGCTCCCAATTATTATTAGTCGTAAATGATCTGATTTCCTTCTCTAAAAAGTCACCTTTTAAAGCTGGAAAACCCAGTACTTTTTGATGTTTTTTTGCGGAATTTATCAATCCCGAAATAGTACCTCCGGTACCTACCGGTGTACAAACATAATCGAAGATAGTATCTTCACCTTTTAAAATCTCTTCACAACCCTTTATAGCCAACGCATTGGTTCCTCCCTCTGGTAAACCATAAAAGTTTCCAAATTCATTTTCCAAAGCTTCTAAAAATTGAGGTTCATTCTTTCTCCTGTATGCCGCACGCGACACAAACTTGAATTGCATGCCGTATTGTTGGGCAAAGACTAGTGTTGGATTGTTCGAAACCTTATGAACCAATTCTTCACCCCTGATAATTCCGATCGTCCTAAATCCAAATTCAGAGCCCGCAGCAGCTGTTGCGGCAATATGGTTAGAATAGGCCCCTCCGAAAGTCAACAATGTATCCGCGTTCCGGCCTTTAGCAGCGATCAAATTATACTTTAGCTTTCTATATTTATTCCCGGAGATATGAGGATGGATTTTGTCTTCACGCTTAATGGTAAGTTCTACATCTCTTACTAAGGAGAATTTTATAATTTCATTATGGCTTTGCAATTCAATTCCCATTCCCAATAGACGAATATAGAAAATAAATTTATAATAAGGGTAATCTGAATTTATAGTAAATTTGCATTTCAAATAAACGATTAGAATGTATTCCAATTTACCTGAATTAGAGCCCGATGATTATTATCTTACCAAAGAGGGTTATAAGGTTTTTACGGAAAAATACCACTTGAAAAGAGGCTATTGCTGCGAAAGCAACTGTCGTCATTGCCCATATGGCTATAATAAAAAAACGAATTCAAAGAAATAGGAGAAAAAAACAATGAATAACTTCCAACAACAGATACTTCAGGGTATACCCGATATTTTACCTGTTCAAAAGTCGTATGATACTGAAATTAATCATGCCCCTAAACGGAAAGATATATTGTCTAAAGATGAAAAAAAATTAGCTTTACAAAATGCCTTACGCTATTTTGACAAAAAAAACCATGAGGTATTGCTGACTGAGTTTAAAAATGAACTGGATACCTATGGGAGAATTTATATGTATCGTATGCGTCCTGATTATGAAATGTATGCACGTCCAATAGACGAATACCCCGGAAAATCTGTTCAAACCAAAGCTATTATGCATATGATTCAAAATAATTTGAATCCTGTTGTAGCACAACATCCTTATGAGTTAATTACATACGGTGGTAACGGTGCCGTTTTTCAAAATTGGGCACAATACCTCTTAACGATGAAATACCTGGCAGAAATGACTGATGAGCAAACATTAGTGATGTATTCCGGTCATCCATTAGGGATATTTCCGTCCCATAAAAACGCACCGAGGGTTGTTGTTACAAATGGTATGATGATCCCTAACTATTCTAAACAAGACGATTGGGAAAAATTTAATGCCTTAGGGGTTACCCAGTACGGGCAAATGACCGCCGGAAGCTATATGTATATTGGTCCGCAAGGAATTGTTCATGGTACTACTATTACGGTTTTGAATGCCGGTAGAATAATAGCAGTAAACGGTGAAGATTTATCAGGAAAACTATTTGTAACCTCCGGGTTAGGTGGAATGAGTGGTGCGCAGCCCAAGGCAGGTACTATTGCCGGATGTATTACGGTTTGCGCTGAAGTAAATCCTAAGGCTGTACATACGAGGCATTCACAAGGATGGGTTGATGAAGTAATTGATGATTTGGATGCGTTAGTGGCAAGAGTAAATGCTGCCAAAAATGCTAAAGAAATTGTTTCGATAGCCTATCAGGGGAATATAGTTGATGTTTGGGAAAAATTTGATACAGAGAATATATATGTCGATCTGGGAAGTGACCAAACTTCATTGCACAATCCTTGGGCAGGTGGTTATTACCCTGTCGATATTTCCTATGAAGATGCCAATACTATGATGGCCAATGAACCTCTTTTGTTTAAGGAAAAAGTTCAGGATAGTTTACGGCGTCAAGCAAAAACCATCAATAATCACACATCGAAAGGAACTTATTTTTTTGATTATGGAAATGCATTTTTACTGGAAGCATCGCGTGCAGGTGCGGATGTAATGGCTGAAAACGGGATAGATTTTAAATACCCCAGCTATGTTCAAGATATCATGGGGCCTATGTGTTTTGATTTTGGTTTCGGGCCTTTCCGCTGGGTATGTACCTCTGCTAATCCTGACGATTTAGCCAAAACAGATGCTATTGCATGTGAAATATTGGAAAAAATCAAAAAACGAGCACCTGCTGAAATACAACAACAATTAGCTGATAATGTTCAATGGATCAAGGGTGCTCAACAAAATAAATTGGTAGTTGGTTCGCAAGCGAGAATTTTATATGCAGATGCTGAAGGTAGGATCAACATTGCAAAAGCTTTTAATAATGCAATTAAGAGTGGTGAGATTTCCGGGCCCATTGTGTTAGGTCGTGATCATCATGATGTATCCGGTACTGATTCTCCTTTTAGGGAAACGGCGAACATATATGATGGCTCACAATTTACAGCTGATATGGCGATACATAATGTAATTGGAGATAGTTTTAGAGGAGCAACCTGGGTTTCTATACATAACGGTGGTGGCGTTGGTTGGGGAGAGGTTATTAATGGTGGGTTCGGCATGGTTCTTGATGGTACTAAAGAAGCTGAACAACGTTTACAGGCAATGCTGTTTTGGGATGTAAATAACGGAATAGCAAGACGTAGTTGGGCAAGAAATGACGAAGCAATTTTTGCAATAAAGCGTGCTATGGAAGTCGAACCCAATTTAATTGTGACACTTCCTAACATGGTAAATGATAATTTATTAAATAATATATTTTAAAGCTAATACAATGAAAATTTTAAAACTACTTCCACTATTGTTGTTATTTATAGCGGCTTCATGTGTTTCAGTAAGAGTCTCTTCAGATTATGATAAGAATACAGATTTTAACCAATACAAAACTTTTGCTTTTTATAAAAAAGGAATTGATAAAGTTGAGATTTCAGATCTTGATAAGCGTCGAATTTTACGTGCTATTGAAACTGACTTATTAGCAAAAGGATTTAGTAAATCTGAAAATCCCGATATATTAGTGAATATATTCACAAAATCGAGAGAAAAGATCAATGTATATAATAATAATTATTATGGATGGTATCCCTGGTATTACGGTGGATTTGGGCATTATGGTTATGGATTCGGACACGGTGCTTACAATAACGTTTCCAGGTCTACGGAAGGTACCTTGTTTATTGATCTGATCGATGCTAATAAAAAAGAATTGGCCTGGCAAGGTATGGGTACCGGTGCCTTGACAACATCAGGAGATATTGCCAAAAAAGAAGAACGTATCAAAGAATTTGTAAATGAAATAATGGCGAAATATCCGCCAGTAGCAGAATAATATAGTTCTGTTTTAATGTGAAAAACCCGGAGTAGGCATATGCCTAACTCCGGGTTTTTCTTTTAATCTAATTGCCAGTAATCAAATTATCCGTTTGTAACGGTTAAGAAACGGTTAGCGTTTTATAATGGCTTGTTAGAGACCTTATTTTACCTGAATTAGCATTTGTTTTGCATCAAATTTTGTAAAAATTATAATACCTTGCATGCATTATGTGTATAAACGTAATACGTTTATACAATTGTTAGCCACAACTGAAGTAATGAAAACTGAAAATTCGAGAATAACAATTCACATGGTTTCCAGTCTTGATGGATTTATCGCCAAGAAAGATGGAAGCGTTTCTTGGATGCACTCAAAAGACACTTACGAAAAAGGAGTCGAGCTGACAAAGGAGTACATTGCCGAATTCCTTGAATCAATAGATTGTTACGTTATGGGTTCACGGACTTATGAGCACGCCGTTGAACTTGGTTGGCCATATGGAGAGGTTCCTGTTTTCGTACTAACCAATCGAAACCTAAAATCGGACAAAAAAAGTGTGCAGTTCCTATCTGGCGACCTGACCGAAATTGTATCGGACCAGTTAAAAACTCAATACAAGAATATATGGATGGTTGGCGGAACTATGCTGACAAAGGAATTTCTTCGAATTGGACTAGCAGATGAGATAAACATAACCATACTCCCAACTCTTTTGGGGAACGGAACACTCTTTTTCGACTACATTGGAAAGGAAATTTCGTTGCATTTAATAGATGTTACAGCCTTTAATGACGGAATGGTTGAAATGGTGTATGAGATAAAAAAGGAATAATAAACTGTGGCTAACAACGTGTATAATTAATTGCTTGAGTTTGTGTTACTCGGAAAATCCTACGGATTTTCCTAAGGTTCGGTTTCCTTTTGCTAAATTAGTTGCGCGAGACTCGCAACTAACCATACACCAACCGTTGTACACAATTATGAAATTTGAATCGGAATTAAAAAAAATATTTTTAGATTAATGAATAAACTTATTACATATTTAGTAATATTAATTGGATTTTCCTCTTTCATATCTTGTTCAAACGATGATGACCCTAAAATATCTCTCGTAGGAACTTGGAAAGTCCATAGAACGGTTCTAGATGGTGCAGTAGTTATATCTCAAGTCAGCAAAATTGAATTTACAGAAAATAATAAAGTTACTTTCTTCTATATAGATTTTCCTACGATAGAAGCACCTGAATCGAAAATAGCGGATTGGATTAAGAATGGGGATGTATTGACAATTTATTGGACGGAAACTGACTCAAATTCTGAAAGTACAACATATGAAATTATAGAATTAACAGAGTCAACTTTATATTGGAAAATTGAAAATACTAATAACTCGGAATTAAATCAAACTTTAATAAAATAAACTGTTTACAACACTGTGTATAATTAATTGCTAGTTCTAGCCTACTTACAAAAAGCAAGTCCTTATTTCAAAAACAAACATTAAAAAAAACATTAAAATGTCCAATTTTTGTTAGTTCATTTGTCTTTAAGTAAAACAATATATTTATTATGAAGAAATTTTTATTATTACTACACGAAAACATTGAAGCATTAGAGAACCTCTCTCCAAAAGAAATGGAAAAATTGGGTAATGCTCATTTTACCTGGGCAACTAAATTAGGAGAAGAAGGATACTTAATTTCAGGAGACGGATTACAAGATTCGACAACTAAAATTTCAGGTAAAGATTGTGTTATAAAAGATGGGCCTTATATAGAATCAAAAGAAATGGTTGGTGGATATTATTTACTTCAAGCAAAAGATTTAGAAACAGTTATTGATTTAGCAAAAGATTGCCCTTGTCATCTGTGGGGCGGAACTACGGAAATTCGACCTATTGCAGATTATGAAGAATGCTAAAAAATACTATTATATTTAAAGAAGTTGAAATAAGTTATAGGAAACAATACGGAAAATTATTTTCTGCATTACTCTTTCAATATGGTTCAAATTATATTGAGCAAATTGAAGATGCAATACAAAATACTTTTTATAAATCTTTAAAAAATTGGAAACCTAATCAAGTTCCTAAGAATAAGGAGAATTGGTTATTTATTGTTGCTCGAAATGATTTAATTAATCAAATAAGAAAGGAATCTAAAACAGTTGAAACTCTGCCAATAATTGGTGTTGTTGATAAAGAAGAACTACAAGAAGATTTAAGATTAAAAACTATATTATTTTTTGCAATTACCAAAAATATTTCAACACAGATTAAAGTAATTTTTATACTTAAAAATATATTTGGTCTACATATTAAGGAAATTAGCGAATCTACTTTGATTAATTCAGATGCAATTTACAAGAGCATTAATAGAGCAAAAAAATCTTTTCATCCTAATAAGTTTGAAAAATTAACTCGATTGGAAAAAGTTGATAGAAAGACTATTGAAATTGTTGAAGAAATACTATATGCCGTATTTAATATTGGGTTCGATTCATTTAATTCAACAAACGATTCAATCGTAAATGATGATATATGTTTAGAAGCTTTAGCCCTTGTAAAACTATTGTTTCAAGAGTATAAATTGAAATCAACCAGTAATCTCATTGCCTTGTTTTGCTTTCACATTGCAAGAATTTCCTCTAAAGAAAGTGATAAAGAATTAGTTCTATTTATCAAGCAAAAAGACAACTGGAATTCAGAATTAATCAAATTAGGGTTTCATTATATGAAAAAGCCTAAAAAACTGAATAGATATTATATTGAAGCAATAATTACTAGTAAACATATGACAACAGAATTGTTTGATTTGAATTATTGGAATCAAATAACAGAACTCTACAAACTTTTAATAACTATTACAGAATCGCCTATTGTAAAAGTCAATTTGTGTTATTGTTTACATCAAGCCAAAAGAACAAATGAAGCCGTTAAATTTTTAGAGCAGATAGAAAAACAATTGCCTGAAAATCATTTGTACTTTTCATTAGTAAAGGCAGACATTTTAAAAAAAGAAAATGCTATAGAATCTGGCGAAATTATCAATAAAATATTGAACAATGTTAGCCAAGATATTAGAAGAAAGCACATAGCAGAAAATATATTACCTAATTTATAAATAATACTATAATGAAAAAAATAATTATCCTAATCGCAATTCTTTCAGCTATTTCTTGTACAACACAGAATAATAAAGAATCTAATAACAATGAAGGTTTAGTAGAACAGTATTTTACTTACTTCAACAATCACGAATGGACAAAAATGGCTAATATGTACTCAGGAAATGCTGAATTTAAAGACCCAAGTCTTGGAAAAGGAATTATAAAGCAAACGCATCAACAGATAATAGAAAAGTATAGTGAGTTAAACGAAATATTTACGGATATAAAAGATGAAGTGATTAAAACCTATCCTTCAGGGAAAAAACACATCATTGTGGAATTTATATCCAGTGGAACAGCTCCGGACAATTCAAAATTTGAAATTCCAATATGTACAATATTCACGATTGAAAATGGAAAAATAACACAGGATTTTTCATATTTTGACAACTTTGAATAGCAAAGCCTGTACACAATAATGTTTAAGAAATAAAAATACAAGTGTCAACAACATGCATAACCCGCCCGTACCGAACGGTACGTTCGGGCGGGTTAATTGCTTGGGATAGTGTTACTCGGAAAATCCTACAAATTTTCCTAAGGTTCGGTTTCCTTTTGCTAAATCAGTTGCGTGAGCCACGCAATCAACTATTGAAACAAGGAGATATTTTACTGGCATTTTTTGAAATGCCAAGGTAAAATACGAACTTGAGAAAATAATCAGCGAAGCTAAACCATAGCCCAACCGTTATGTACCATTTTTTATCAAACTACTTTGCCAGTAAGTCTCTCCTCAATAATTTTTAAAACTGTATCAGAATCAACACTTAAACAAATATCTATTTTAGGGCGATTTCTCCATGGGAAAAGCTCCTCGCCCTGTTCATGATCCGATTCACCAATAGAGGGCCATGTTTTTCCAAGACTGATTGAATTTGTCGCTTCGACCCTAATAGGATACGACTTTATTTTGAACAATTCTCTCTTTAAAAGGTATACTAGCGCTGTTGAATCATGAACGTAGATTCCATCGATCTTATTAACTTCTTTAAAGAAATTTCTATAAAAATGAAAAGTAGAACTCACATATCGATTAAGTCTATTTTTATTTTTGGCAATTCTATCAAGTTGAGCACTTTGCATCAGAACCTTATGAGTAACATCTAACCCAACCATATTTACTTTCCAATCAGCCCCTAATACAATATCGGCAGCTTCAGGATCCGACAATACATTAGCTTCTGCCACGGGAGTAGCATTACCAGAACAAAAAGCGTTCCCACCCATAAACACTATTTCTTTAACCAATTTTGAGATTCCTTCGTTTTCTTTTAACAGAATTGCTAGGTTTGTCAATGGACCTATTGCCACAATCGTGATTTCATTTGGGAAAGATTTAATCTTTTCAGCCATAAATTCGTAGGCTAAACGAGGATAGGGACTTAATCGACCAGGTGAGTGCCAAATATTTCCTTGACCATCTTCTCCATGGACATTAGGAACACCTCCTCTAAATTTCCTTTCTAGAGGTTTTGCGGCTCCCTTGCAAACAGGAATCTCTGTTCTATTGGCAATCTCTAACAACCGTAAGGCATTTATTGTGGTTCTATCAACTGATGCATTTCCAAAAACTGTTGTAAGTCCTAATATTTCTAGCTCTGGAGAATTTAAAGCCAACTGAATTGCCATTCCATCATCTACCCCAGGGTCTGTATCAAGTATTATTTTATCCATTTTGAATTTCTTAATTTTATCATATTACAAATAAAATCATTCGTATTCAAAATCTAAAGGACATTTGTCCAAACTAGTAACATGATTAGAATAAACAAAGAGCTACTAGACTACTTTAATGATTTATATGTCTTACAAACTTTCAATTTTGTAGAAAAAGAGTCTTTTTCAGTGGGTAATTTTTTAATTCACCAAAACAAAAAGGGGAATGACATTTTTATTATTAAAACCGGTATTACAAAATGCTTTGTGAATGAAGAAAATGGTAGAGATTTCATTCAGGAATTTTTTGGTGAAGGGGAAATTTTGGGGGAAATTGAAATATTTACTGAAACATTAAGTTTTAGTAATGTCATTGCGTTAACAGATGTGACTGCGTATAAAATAGATAAAAAGAATTTTTATAAACTTCTTGACACCAACAAAGACTTAAATCTAATTATTATTAGAGCATTAGCAACTAAAATTCGTGATACTGCTATTAGAACATCTCAGCAACAAGTGCATCCACTTGATTATAATTTGAAGAGGCTTTTAAGACTAATTTCAGATCAAAAAATTAATTTTTCAAAACAAGATTTAGCGGACTATCTTGGAATAACGCTTAGAAGTCTCAACAGATCATTAAAGAAATCTTAACAAACTTAAGTTGTAGGTAATTTGGTATGGTAAAGGGACATAGTTTACATTATTCAAATCTATTTAAAAGCAAATTACGAAATGGGGGAATACAAGACTGGAGAAAAATATGTTGGGCGTTCATATTAATAAAAAATTAGTAAATTAAGCATTAAAAGACAATGAAATTCAAGTGTTCAGTAAATATAGATTGTCCTATCAAAAAGGTAGTTGAATTGTTTAAAGATCCTCGTTATTTAAAAGAATATCAAGATGGATTTATAAGAAAAGAATTGATTCGTGGAGTTGAAGGAGAAGTTAATGCAGTTTCTAAGATGTTTTACCAGAATGGAAAAAAAGAAATGCTAATTACTGAAACAATTATTATAAATAATTTACCTGAAGAGTTTATTGGTAGTTACCATCATAAACATATGGACAATACTATGAAGTGTAATTTTATAAGAATTGGTGAAAATCAGACTCAATATACTACTGAAATTGACTATACAGCTTTCAGGGGTTTTCTTCCGAAATTGTTAGCCTTTCTTTTTCCGGGGTTATTCAAAAGACAAGTTCAAAAGTGGTTAGATAATTTTAAAGAATTTACTGAAAAAACGGATAATAACGTGATACAACACCGGCTATAACCCGCCCGTACCAAACGGTACGTTTGGGCGGGTTAATTGTGGCGGAATTTTCTGTCGAAAATTCTTATCTTTAAACCAGCTTGGTCTCAGCGGAATAGTCATCGTGCCTGCCTGTCGGCAGACAGGGAATATTCCCCAACAAAAGCATAACCTAATCGCTGTGCCTAAGCTGACAAAAAATGGAACTAACGACAGAAATTAAGGAATCTATAAACAAAAGTGTACTGTGTTGGCTTGCGACAACATCGACTGAAAGCGTACCAAATGTTTCGCCAAAAGAAATTTTTAACTATTACGGAACGGACAAAATAATTGTTGCGAATATTGCTTCACCCCAAACCGTTCGGAATATCAAACAGAACGAAAATGTTTGTATAAGCTTTATCGACATTCTGGTACAGAAAGGATTTCAAGTTAAAGGAAAAGCGGAAATTATTGAAAAAACGGATTCTGAATTCTCAGAAATGGAAAAAATATTGACTAAAATGACCGGAGGAAAATTTCCATTTGTATCTATTACAAAAATTACTGTTGGACAAGTTAAACCAATTATTGCGCCTAAATATATTCTGTATCCTGAAACAACGGAAAAAGAACAAATCGAAAGTGCGAAAAAAATATACGGAATATAGAAGCGAGTGGAAAAAGCCTACCCACAACAACACATAAGGTCAATGGTTTTTTCAGTAATTGAATTAAGTTTTATAACAAATAATAGTAAATTGTACTTCCGATAAATACGTACTTGCTTGCTCTTCTGATTTGCACGCTTTGCAGATTAATTGGAACTAAGTTTTAAGGATTTTGAATGCAAAGCTTCAAGCCGAACGCTGCGCCAAACGCCACAGTCCTTATGCGAAACCGTTACAAAACATTTGACAATAAAACTTCAGTATCTAATTTGATCAGTTATAAGACATGTGGGGCCACAGGCTACCTGTTAAGGTATGTAAACGAATAAAAACCCGAAGTGAGTAGATTTCTCATTCCGGGTTTTTTTTCCTTTTTTAGATCAATTAACAATTAGATGTTCTTTTTTATGGCGGCTTGTGCAGAAGCAACTCGTGCTATCGGAACTCTAAATGGTGAGCAGCTTACATAGTCCATCCCCGTATCATAACAGAACTCGACAGAACTTGGTTCACCTCCATGTTCTCCACAAATACCAACTTTTAAATTCGGTTTTGTACTTCTACCTTTTTCTGTTCCCATTTTAACTAATTGGCCAACACCTTCCCGGTCTAATACTTCAAAAGGATCCACTTTTAATATTCCTTTTTCGATATAAATAGGTAAGAATTTACCCGCATCATCACGAGAATAACCAAATGCCATCTGTGTTAAATCATTTGTGCCAAATGAGAAGAACTCAGCATGTTCGGCAACTAAATCAGCTGTTAAGGCAGCCCTGGGGATTTCAATCATCGTACCTACCAAATATTCTATAGAATCGTTTCTTTCTTTAAAAACCTCATCGGCCGTAGCTCTAATTATTTTTTCCTGTTCAACAAATTCTTTTACAGTACCAATTAAAGGCACCATGATCTCAGGTTTCGCTTCAATGCCTCTTTCTTTCAAGTTTAAGGCAGCTTCAATAATAGCCCTGGCCTGCATTTCAGTAATTTCAGGATACGTATTCCCTAACCTACAACCTCTATGGCCTAACATCGGATTGAACTCTTCCAACTCAGCAATTTTGTTTTTGACCGCAGCTAATGAAATATGCATTTCTTCGGCCAACTCTTTTTGTAAGCCTAATTGATGAGGTACAAACTCATGCAATGGTGGGTCTAATAAGCGAACTGTTACAGGAAGTCCTGCCATAGCTTCAAATATACCTTCAAAATCTTCACGTTGCATCGGAAGTAATTCTTTCAATGCCCGTTTACGGCCTTTTACCGTATCTGCCAAAATCATTTCACGCATTGCCTTAATACGGTCTACTTCGAAGAACATATGTTCTGTTCTCGTTAATCCTATCCCCTGAGCACCAAAATTGCGCGCTACCCTGGCATCTTTAGGAGTATCGGCATTTGTTCGCACTTTCATCGTAGCATATTTGTCTGTCAATTCCATAATTTCGGCAAATTCACCACTTAATTCAGGTTCGATCGTTGCCACTTTACCTTCAATAATATTACCTGTAGAACCATTTAATGAAATCCAATCACCCTCTTGATATTCGTGGCCATCCACAGTTAAAGTACGTGATTTATAGTCAACTTTTAATGCACCGGCACCAGACACACAACATTTACCCATACCTCGGGCAACCACTGCGGCATGAGATGTCATACCACCACGAGCAGTTAAAATACCTTTGGCTATATTCATTCCTTCCAAATCTTCAGGAGACGTTTCAATACGAACCAGAATACTATTTTTAAATTTAGATGCTTCATCGGCAAAAAATACAATTTTACCTGTTGCAGCACCTGGAGATGCAGGCAGGCCTTGGGCTATGACATGGGCTTTATCTAAGGCTTTAGGGTCAAAAACCGGATGTAATAATTCGTCCAGTTTATTCGGTTCAATATGAAGTAATGCTGCTGCTTCATCAATAGAACCTTCTTTTAGTAAATCAATTGCAATTTTTACCATGGCAGCACCTGTGCGTTTACCATTTCTTGTTTGCAATATCCAAAGTTTACCTTCTTGTATGGTAAACTCCATATCCTGCATATCAAGATAATGATTTTCAAGTTTTTCCTGGTACCCATTTAATTCGGTATAGATGGAAGGCATTAGTTCTTCTAATGAAGGATAGTTTTCAACTCTATCGGCTTCTTCGACTTTCGCTAATTTAGCCCAGCGCTCTGATCCTAATTTTGTAATTTGCTGAGGAGTTCTGACACCGGCAACTACATCTTCACCTTGAGCATCGATCAAATATTCACCATTGAAAACATTTTCTCCGGTACCTGCATCACGTGTAAAACAAACACCAGTTCCAGAATTTTCGCCCATATTACCATACACCATCGCCTGAACATTTACAGCGGTACCCCAATCAGCAGGGTATCCGTGCATATTTCTGTAATAAACAGCTCTATCGCCATTCCAACTATTAAATACGGCCATTATCGCTCCCCAAAGTTGATCCCAGGGATTCGTTGGAAAATCATGTCCTGTGCGTTTTTTTACGGCTTCTTTAAAATCATAAACCAGGTCTTTTAGATCCTGAATGGTAAATTCTGTATCCAATTCAATTCCCCGTTTATGTTTAAGCGCCTCCATTATTTCTTCAAAAGGGTCAATATCTTCTTTTGATTCGGGTTTCATACCCAATACAACGCCACCATACATTTGAATGAATCGACGGTAAGAATCCCACGCGAAGCGTTCATTGTTGGTTTTGTTGGCGATACCAATTACGGCTTCGTCATTTAGACCTAAATTCAAAACGGTATCCATCATTCCCGGCATAGAGACTCTTGCTCCTGAACGAACCGAAATGAGTAATGGGTTTTCTTTATCGCCAAATTTAGTACCCATTATATTTTCAAGATTTTCTATAGCCTCTTCAACTTCTTTGGTGATCATCTCTACTACCGCATCTTTACCAAGCAAATTATATTCTGTACAGACTTCTGTGGTTATCGTAAATCCCGGAGGGACGGGTATTCCTATTGCGCTCATTTCTGCCAAATTAGCGCCTTTACCTCCTAATAGGTTTTTCATTGTACTATTACCTTCTGCCGTTTTATTTCCAAATTTGTAAACTCTTGTTTTCACTTCTTGTAAGGTCTCCATAATATTTAGTTATATTTCTTTTATAAAATCTGATGCCAAAATTACGACCTATAAAGTTTATTTTTAATGACATATGTCATGTAGTTCTGTAATGATTATTACAGATAAAGACCCTTAAATTAGGGTTATAAGTACTTTGCTCCGTGATACGGAATTGTTATAGATTGAGGCTTGAATTTTATCTTAGGTAATTATTTCAAAAGTTGGTAGTAAATTTCCAAACTCTAAGAAATGGTAATTAATCTTCTAACAATTGATGTAGTTTTTCCCACTCCAACATCAACCTTTCCAGGCTGTTCTTTTTTTCATGGTAATTGTTAAAAAAATCGGGTTTTGAAGTTAGTATTGCATATTTCTCACCATCTAACAGGTCCATATCGATATCGGCAAGCTCGCGCTCTAAATCGGCTATCTCCAATTCAATCTTATTTAATTTATTTTGAAGTTTCTTTAGTTCTTTTTGATCTTTCCTGGCATTCAGGTATACTTCTTTAGCAGTACTATCTTTAACCTTAACAATTTGAGTTCGTTTTTCAACTTCACGTAAGTTCTCTAATTTATGCTCCTCTAAATAATAATCAATATCACCTAGATACTCTTTGATATGACCCTCTTTAAATTCATATACCGTTTTGGTAAGTCCTTGTAAAAAATCACGGTCATGCGACACTAGAATTATAGTACCTTCAAATCGATTCAATGCTTGTTTCAGTACATTTTTAGAAGCAATATCCAAATGATTGGTAGGTTCATCCATTACCAGCATATTAAAAGGTGACAATAACATTTTGCATAATGCCAGTCTGTTACGCTCTCCCCCTGAAAGTACTTTTACTTTCTTTTCAACATCATCGCCACCAAACAAAAAAGCACCTAACATGTCTCTCACTTTAACCCTGTTGCCGTCATTAGAGGCATCTTCCATGGTTTGCAATACTGTCTTATTTCCGTCAAGATATTCGGCCTGGTTTTGAGCAAAATAACCAATTTGCACATTGTGCCCTAGTTTTAGATTGCCATCAAACGGAATCTCATTTACGATCATTTTAGCCAGGGTAGTTTTACCTTGTCCGTTTTGGCCTACAAAAGCAATTTTACTACTGCGCTCAATTAATAAATTGACATTGCTAAGTACCTGGTTATCTCCATAGTTTTTAGCTACATTTACAGCTTCAACTACTACTTTACCGGGTTGCATTGACATCGGAAAACGCACTTTCATTACCGAATTATCATCTGCATCTACTTCTATACGTTCAACCCTATTTAATTTTTTGATCAATGATTGCGCCATAGAAGCCTTATTTGCCTTGGCCCTGAACTTTTCAATGAGCTGTTCTGTGTGTTTTATTTCTTTCTCCTGATTTTTAAATGCCTGTAATTGTTTTTCCTTCAATTCTTTCCGTTGGACCAAATACTTAGAATACGGATATTTATAATCGTATATTTTACCCAATGAAATTTCGATAGTACGATTTGTAACGTTATCTAAGAACATTTTATCATGCGATACCAACATGATAGCACCGGCATATTTCTTTAAAAAATCTTCCAACCAAATAATGGATTCTATATCCAGGTGGTTTGTAGGTTCATCTAATAACAAGATGTCATTGTTTTGTAATAATAATTTAGCCAATTCTATACGCATACGCCATCCACCCGAAAAAGTATCGGTCAGCATATCAAAATCTTCGCGTTTAAAACCCAGGCCTTGTAAAATTTTCTCAGTATCTCCTTCATAATTATAACCGCCAATAACTTCATAATGGTGCGTTAGATCATTTACATCTACCATTAATTGATGATACAAATCACTTTCGTAATCAGTTCTTTCTGCCAAGGCAGCATTTACTTCATCCAACTTTCTTTCAATCTCCTTGATCTCAGTAAAGGCCTCATACGCTTCTTCTAACACGGTTCTGCCAAAAACAAAATCAATATCCTGTTTTAAAAACCCTATTTTAATATCCTTCTCTAAGGCTAAAGTTCCTTTATCAAACTCTTGCTCTTTAGCAATAATTTTGAGTAGCGTAGATTTTCCCGCCCCGTTTTTACCAACCAAACCTACCCTATTACCGGCATCTAATTTAAAAGTGATACCCGAAAAGAGGTCATCTCCCGCAAAGGAAACTGTTATATTATGTGCATTTAGCATTTTTACTATCTACTATTTGTCTAAGGATTAAATTTAAGTGTCATATCGAGCAGCCGCCAGAACAAATCCTTTCGGGCTGGCAGTCGAGATATCTTAGCATCTTGATTATAAAGATTCTTCGACAGGCTCAGAATGACAATTAGTTCTTTTTACCTTTATAGACAACCTAATGTTTTTTATAAATTTTTACATTTGCAAATCTAATGCCAAATGTATATATAAAATGGGCTGTAGCAAAATAAGAAATTTTGTTTTAGTTCGAGGCAGAAAACGCAGTAATAGCCTTAGCCATAAGGAGTATTTCTAACGATGAAATGGAACAAAAGAATTATTTTATAGGAGTATTTTATAAGTTCTTTTGGCATAAAATAATTTTTTAGATTGAGCATGTTTAAAAAAGGAACTAAAATCTATAGTATTCTCAATAATAAATGCCCAAAATGTAATGAAGGTAATTTCTTTACAAATAATAACCTGCTGCACCTAAAAAAAGTGATGAAAATGAATACCTATTGCCCAAGTTGTGGATTCAAATATGAGATCGAGCCATCCTTCTTTTATGGTGCAATGTATGTTTCTTATGCATTGACCGTTGGATTTGCCATTATAACTTTTATTATTTTATATGCATTGGATTTGGATCTATTATATATATTTATCGCAATATTTGTTGCTTTGGTAGTATTTACCCCATTTACGTTCAGATTGGCCCGACTCATGTACAGTAATATTTTTGTTAGTTATGACCCGAGTTATAGAAATGAGGAAGGGTTAAAAAATAGTAATCTAAAGAGTATAGCACCTCTAAAGTCCTCTCAAGGGGACAATTAACTCTAAAATTTAATCAAACCGGGCTATATCAATTTCCTTGTCAAGATCAGCATTGTTGTCTAAATGATCAAATAATTTGGTCGCCATTTTGGGAGCTAATAATACACCCCTGGTTCCTAATCCGTTTAGAATAGCTAGCTGTTCATATTGTGGATGTTTACCGAGTATTGGGCGCCTGTCTTTTACTGTAGGGCGTATGCCTGCAACGTGTTCCACTACTTCAAAATCAGTAGTAATGATCCTTTTAAGTTTTGTTAATAGTTCATTTTTCCCATCTTCCGTAGGCAACAAGGTTTTGTCTGTCCAATTAAATGTAGCACCAACTTTATAATGGTCATTACCTAATGGCATTATAAAAACTGAAGATTTTAACAGGAAGTCAATTCTCAACTCGGGTGCATGAATAGTTAATAATTCTCCTTTTGCTTCCCGTAGTGGTATATCTTTAAAATAGGGATTTCTTTTTACTCCAAATCCTTCACAAAAAACAATACACTTAGCTACATAATCTTTATAAAAAACTGTTTGATTATCTAACGCTGCTAATGAATAATCAAACTGTTCAAAATGTATTGCCCCTTTATTTGCTAAATAATCTTTGTACTTATCTAACAATACTTTAGTATCTATCTTTCCTGTATTGGTAATTTTTCCGAATCCGAATGGGGCATTTATGGCTTCATTCGAATTCTTACGAACCTCGGGAATCATATACTTTGCAAAAAAGGGTTTATCGCAGGCATTAAACCAATTATTTTGTTCTTCTATTGAACTGAAAATTCTATAAATATCTATGGGATAATCTAATTTTACATCTAATTTTTTTTCCAGCCCTTTATAAAATGGCAGGGCTATTCTTAGTTGGTCTATGGCATCCCAAACCGGTGTAAATCGTTTTAAGATCACAGGATTATACATACCACCAGCGACAATTGACGCGTTCTGTGAGTTATCTTCAAAAACTACAAATGACTTATCATGCTTTTCCAAAGTCTCAGCAAAAGCTAATCCGGCCAATCCAAATCCTACTATGATATAATCGACATTCATGGAGTAAAGATACTACATATAAAGGTGTAGATTGAATGAAATTGAACGGAAGATTCGTAATAAAAAGATCCCGCTCTTCAGCGGGATTGATTCAATCAATTAATTTAAATTAATACGCCTTTGGCGGATTCTTTAGACTAAAGTTTTATCAAAAAAAACTCCTGCCCAAAGGGAGGCAAGAGTTTTACACAAATATATACTATAAGAAATATTTGTTAGTAATTCCACATATCCAATTCTTTGTTCCTGATACTTTCTTTTAATCTATCAGCTTCCAGTACTTGAAATAATGCGTTTCCTTTAATATATTCAGCCACATCTCTGTTGCCGTAAATATTTTCTTCTCTGTAGATACTTGCCACAAATCGGCGCGCATTTAACAAATGGTCATAAGAAATTGGATACGAAGAATTCTTTTGATTGAATACTTTCATTTCATGAGTAAGCTCCCTGGCACCAGGATACCATACCCAGAATAATTCAACCGCATCTTCTTCACCGCTCTCTTGATCTATAAAATTAACGTCAGGTGCAACTGGTGCTACCCCTAATAAACGGTATTTTAATTCACCTTGTCTTTTATCAAAATACCACATGCCTTTAATTTTTAAGCCTGTAATATCCCCCGAGGTCAAGTCTCTTCTGTCGATGAATTCATCAGTAATACCCTCTCCTGCGTTCAACATTTCAATTCCTGCATCACTTGTATCAATTCTAGACAAACGCGCTTCGATATCTTTGAATGTCAACTTATTTTCAAAATAAGAATCATCATATACATCTACTATTTCACCACTTTTTATTCCTCTTAATAATGTATCATAAAGAGATCTTCTGTTAGAGCTAATATTGTTTGTGTCTATTGGATAATAGAATGGCAAATTGATCTTTTCATTTAGATCCACATATTCCCATACAATTTTAGACCAAAGTATATCTCTATCATCTACATAACCATAAGGTAATGGCGTATCATTATCAGCTGCCAACTGCTCAACAGTTTTCATTCCAATTTCTTCAGGAATTTTTGCATTTAACAAGTTAGCTTGCGCGTTTATTGTATTGGTAGTAAACACTACAACACATACAATTAAAAAACCTCTCCAATTCATAATACTATTATTAATTTGTTATTGTAATCATTAATGGACCTACTTTCTTTAAGTAGTAACCACTGTTACCGGATAACGACGCTTTTAAATCAAATATGCTTATCACATCCCCAGGTCTAGCTTTACCAAGTGCTCTGATAGCAGCGGCATTTAATTTTGTACCATTAACCTTAACCGTTGGTCTACCAGGTACTTTTATACTAAAACCAGATACATTAATTTTTAAATCGAATACAAAATCTGGTAAAATTGCACTTACTCTTACTTTTTGCACTGAGCTTTTAGGCATTTTGATCATACCCCATTGACTACCTCTTACAGCTGCACTTGGCGCAGGAATATCTCTAATTCTAAATTTTTGATTAGAAGTTACAGATTCACCAGTAGGTAGTTTACCCGTTACACTGATATTTACCTCCCTACCTTTACCAGGGCTTATCATATATTTCCCTACTCCTGATACTTTTCTCATACCGGCTGCACTTGCCTTAATATCACTATCACGTACGCCGGGCATAGAAATGGTAATAGGGTTCTGAACACCTCTATATACTACATTCATTTTATCTGCTGAAATTACTGCACCATTAGGTTTTGCAACAACTGCATATGTTTCGTTCACTTCTATTTCTACAGGTTCTCCGTTTTCCATAAAGACGAACTTACCTTTCACCTCATTTTCACCTACATTACCAGCCGGGAAATCCAATACTGCTCCACCACCTTGAATATCGGTAATTTCCTTACCATTAATGATAACTTTCGAAGGTTTTAAACTAGCGTCATATCGGCCTAATACAATCTTACCTTTAAAATTATTACCTTGTAAGGTAGCTGAATTTTCAGGGATAAGAATCGTAGTATAATTCTTCATAGATACATCACTTTCTAACTGACCTTGTACCATTGCCGATAACATTTCTGCTTCGGTAGTTTTAATATCAGCCTGCATTTGTGAAAGGTTTGTAACCGTGGTAATTAAAGGAAATCCTTCATAACGATTTCTTAACCATGGTTGTTTACCATCCTCTCCTTTTTGATCAGAAGTATCAAAACGTTTATTTACACTTTCAGCGATACCCTTGTATCCTTTTCCTAGAATTTCGGAAACCTGGGTTCTGAAATTATTTACTTTATCTAAGAATGCCTGACCATTGGGAGAATTTTTTTCTCCTGCAAAGAAATAAGTATCTCCTTGATCGGTACCATCCATAGATTCATAATTACTCTTATCTTCTACTTTAGCTGTTAAATCGGTTTTCATTTTATCAATAAATGAATTGAAATCCAGAGATAAGGCTTGAATTTTCTGAGCATCGGTATTCAACGTTGCAAATTTTTCAGGTTGCTCTGATGCTTTTGTGGCCAGATTTGCATACGTAGCACCATTTTTAGTATCTGCTGTTACGTTAGAATCTGCCAGTTTTTCGTTCATGAAACCAAATGCAGATAGAACTTGCTTTGACATATTCATTGCTAACATCGCAATAAATACTAAATACATCAAGTTAATCATTCTCTGCCTTGGTGATAGTTTACCTGCTGCCATTTTTTCTAATTAGTTTTAGGGTTAATTATTAGTTACACTAATTTAATTATCTATTAGACATTGCAGATAGCATACCTCCATAAACTCCATTTAAAGAAGATAAGTTTGCGGCTAAAGATTCCATTTGGTCTTTTAATCTTTCAGTATTCTCAGCAACAGCATCGCTCATTTCTGACTGTCTGGAAACTGAATCATGTTGTACTTTATACAAACTATTCAACGATTCCATTTGGCTAGCTGCTAATGATAATTGCTCACTGTATTTATTTGTTGCAGTTACAGAATTCGCTGCAGGTGCAATATTTTCAGCTGCTTCAGCAAAACTTTCAATACTCGTTGACAGTCTTGTCATTTTTGAAGAGTCTAATTGAGCTTCTTGTAACATTACATCTAATTTGTCAGATAATCCTTCTCCATTAGCTCCTTTTTCCGATCCTTCGCCACCTGCTAATTCAGGATACACTAAAGACCAATCTAAATCTTCGTCAACAGATTCAAATGCCGACATAGCAAATATTAAGGCTTCGGTAACAAGGCCAATAGTTAACATTACACCACCTGTTAGGGGTCCCCAACTAAAGTGTAAGATTTTGAACAATGCTCCAATTAATACTACTGAAGCCCCTAGGCCATAAGCCATATTCATTAATTTTTTCTTTCTAAGTGATTGTGCCATAATTTTTAATTTTAAGTTTTTTTGGGTTAATTAAAATTTCGAGTTAGTTAAACTTCTATTTTAATAGATTATTGTATTTTGGTTATTATTTTTTTTCTTTCATTTTGGTTCCCATATAGTCCTGTACTGTTCTAAAACCTATATAGCTTCTCGCAGAATCTCCATATTCATAATCTCTCGTGCTCACTTCTAAAAAGTAGGCCACATCTTTCCAGGAACCTCCTCGAATTACTTTTCTATGATTATTATTATCATCCACATTCGGGTTCATTGTAGAACCTAAGTAGTAAGATGCCGGATTATAAGCTGTATTGGTCCATTCTGCGACATTACCGGCCATATTATATAAGCCATAGTCATTAGGGTTGAAAGATTTAGCTTCCATAGTATATAACGCTCCATCCGCTGCATAATCACCTCTTTCCGGTTTAAAGTTTGCTAAGAAACAACCTCTATCGCTAACCGTATATGGACCTCCCCATGGGTATTTAGAATATTCCAGACCTCCACGAGCAGCGTATTCCCACTCAGCTTCAGTTGGTAACCTAAAATTAGGAACTTTTCCTGTTGATCCTTTCTTTTTAGATGATCTTAAGAACTTATTTTTCTTTTGTGATCTAAAGTCACAAAAAGCTTTTGCTTGTTGCCAAGAAACACCAACCACCGGATAATCATTATATGCTTGATGCCAAAAATAATCTTGGTGCATGGGATCATTATATGAGTAATTAAAATCTCTTACCCATACAGTAGTATCTGGATACACTTCAACTGTATTCTTTTTAATAAAGTCTTTTCTATTACCACTATTACGTGCAGCAGCTTCTCTATCAAATGTAAAATACAAGTATTCTAATTTTTTTGTGTCTATAATTCTTCTGCCGTCAAAACTTTCGGTGATAGGTCTATATAAACTATCCATAGCTTCGGCATAATATGCATCCGGGTATTCGCCTACATTCCATACTAACTCTGGCTCCCAATTCAGGTTTTTTCCTTCTGTGGGAGAATTCAAATCACCTAAACTACCATAATTGTCCATCATATATTTATAATATACATTGGCAGTAGTATCAGGTTCAGCAAATTTATATTTTTGAATTCCGGAAGCATCTCCACTTTTTCCTTCAGGCTGTGCTCCTGCATCAAGATCGGCACTTGCAGCACCAAAACCAGCTTCTTCAGCAAGAATAGCTAATTGTGTTCTTACTACTGAGTCTCTGACTCTCACAACAAATTCTCTATACTCGCTATTTGTAATTTCCGTTTCGTCCATATAAAATGGTCTAACGGTAACAGTTCTTGATGGTGTGTTTAATGCACCAGCAACATCTTCATCTGTTTTACCCATAGTAAAAGCACCACCAGGAATTAAGGTCATCCCTAAAGGCTTTTCTGGAAAAAATTTCTTTTTCGATCTAACACCTGTCAATTCTCCTCTATCACTAGAACCACAACTAGATGCTAATGCTAGAACGGCAAGTAAAAAATATACGGTTACTTTTTTCATACATGTAAATTTATTATCCCGGTAAAAAGGGAGCAATACTATTCGTTTTTATTAAAACAATTTTAATTTAAAATGATTTTGATTTCGTAGAATCACTTTAAGAACGTGAAAAAAATATATTTAGTGTATAACTAATTTAATTTTCTGAAAGTTTTCCACCATCTTTCGGGGATTACCTGACTACCCGCTCTTAAGTAATCTTTATACGTACATGGTATTAACGCACGCTTTGCAACTTTATTATGATAATGTTCAACTTCCATCCACCATCTATCACTTTTGTTGCTTTTGTAGAAGTTAATTGTAGTGTCTTCTACAGGTACTATATATTTTTTGTAATCTTTTTTTGAAGTAAAAGGATATTCATTTATTCTAAAATTGTACCCTTCAATAAAATACCATATCATTTGGGCAATTAAGTGTGCAGTTTGATCTTTCTCATCTAATTTGGCATTATATTCATAAATACCAAATGACGAAACCTTATCACTGATACCTGCATAGCGCGCAATAGCACAAATAGCTTCACCATAAAAACCATTGGGTACAGTATTCTTATTTGCCGGAGCTTCTGACCTTCTAATAGCACCAATATCTATACTCACGATATCTGTATCTCGCATAATAGGTTCTACTAATTTAAGGTCGTTGGTAATTTCGCCCAATCTATAACTATCAAAATAAAGTTTTTTTAATAGGTCAATTTCTTCTTGTGAATTGAAAAAAGTTTGATATCCTATATTACAGTAGTTAAATAGGTTGCTAGGCTTCTCCATAATAATCTTATTCAAAAAAGAAACAGAGGAAATTTCTTCATCAATACTTCCTAAATCAAATTTAGTATCGACGACTGTTAAGTTTACCGCTTGCTCTAATTTATCGTAAGCCCGATAATTTGCATATGTTAAATCTTGCCCTCCACCTATTAATATAGGTATAATATTTTTTTTTATGAGATACGCTACAATTTCCTGTAAGGCAAAATAGGTATCATCTTCATCATTCCCTTGTGGAATATTTCCTAAATCAACAATCTTTGAAAACCAATTACCAGGAAATAATTGATACAAATATTTACGAATTATACTAAAATTATCGCCGGTACCAAAATTATCAACTGCCCTTCTACCTTCATGTACTCCTATAATAGCGATATGGGCATCTTGTATATCAGGCAACCCATTCTTTTTGGTATGTATATAAATGCTTTTACCCAACGATTGATTTGAAAGCATTGTTGTATGAGCAACATCTGCATTTTCAACAGGCAATAGGAAATCAAAATCCATAAGGTATTAGATTGTGATGAATTAATTTATTTTTTAGTAGTTTTTCTTGTGACTTTTTTCTTTTTGGGTGTTTTCTTTTCAATAATAGCTTGTACTTCCTCCAAGGTTAATTTCTCGGCATTGGTAGTTTTAGGCATTTCAATTTTTAGTTTACCTTTAATAATATTGAATCTGCCCCAACGTGCTTTTTCAACTCTTATACCTTCTGCTTCCCAGTTATGGATTAATTTATCAATGTCTTTTTGTTTCTTAGCTTCTATCAGTTCTTCTATATCTTCCTGAGATAAATTATCAAAATCATATTTTCTATTAACATTAATAAAAATATTATTCCATTTTAAAAATGGTCCAAATCGACCTACACCTTTTTGAACAGGCATTCCCTGGTATTCTGCAATAGGAGCATCCGCCCTTTGTTTAGCCACGATCAATTCGATTGCTCTATCCATATCAACCGCCATGGGATTTTCTCCTTTATCCAATGAAATAAACTTTTTATCAAAACGTATATAAGGTCCAAATCTACCATTAGCAACAATTATTTCTTCTCCTTCATATTTTCCTAAGGTTTTAGGTAATTTGAACAAATCGAGTGCTTCTTCAAAAGTTATAGTACCAAGTGTTTGTTCTCCCTGCAAGCTGGCAAACTTAGGTTTTTCTTCATCAGTAGCCTCTCCTATTTGTATCATAGCTCCAAAACGACCCAAACGTGCATACATATTTTTTCCACTTTCAGGATCAATACCTAATAATCGTTCCCCTTTTGCACGTTCCGCATTTTCGGTAACATCCTCTACCTTTGGATGAAAATCAGCATAAAACTCTTTTATCATAGCGGTCCAATCTCCCTTACCGTTTGCTATCTCATCAAACTCTTCCTCAACTTTTGCTGTAAAACCAAAATCTAAGATGGTAGAAAAATGTTCTACCAAAAAGTCATTTACAACTTTACCGATATCTGTAGGTACCAGTTTACCCTTATCAGAACCCACCTTTTCTACTAAACTTTTTTCGCTAACAATATTGTTTTTTAATCTCAACTCTGTATAGCCTCTTTCTATCCCTTCAATTGTTCCTTTAATAATATATTCTCTTCGTTGAATTGTTGAAATTGTTGGAGCATATGTAGAAGGGCGGCCAATGCCTAACTCTTCTAATTGTTTGACCAAAGAAGCTTCGGTAAATCTACCGGGTGGCCTGGAATAACGTTCGGTAGCCGTAATATAATTATTTTCCAAGATTTCATTTACAAAAAGCTTAGGTAACATTCCTTCTTGCTCCTCATCTTCATTATCAGTACCTTCTAAATACACTTTTAAAAATCCGTCAAATTTGATCACTTCTCCATTTGCTGCTAAAATCTTTTCATTTTTATTATTTGAGATTTTAACATTTGTACGTTCGAGTTGAGCTTCACTCATTTGCGATGCTATGGTACGTTTCCAAATCAAACTATACAATCTATCTTCATCATATCCAACAGAGACTTGTTGCCTGTTCATCATGGTTGGCCTAATTGCCTCATGTGCTTCCTGAGCACCTTTAGATTTAGACCTATAATTTCTTGGCTTGCTATAGCGTTCTCCATAGGAAGAAATTATTGCTTCCTGAGCGGCACTTTTGGCATCTTCAGAAAGGTTTACGCTATCCGTTCTCATATATGTTATCAAACCCGCTTCATATAAACGCTGTGCTATAATCATCGTTTTAGCCACGGGAAAATATAATTTACGTGACGCTTCCTGTTGTAATGTAGAAGTGATAAATGGAGCAGCCGGAGATTTTTTGGCAGGTTTAGTCTGCAAATCTGCAACTTTAAAATCGGCACCTATACAAGAATTCAAAAATGCCTCCGCTTCTTCTCTGGATGAAAAGTTCTTAGGTAGTTTTGCCTTGAATTTTTTTCCTTCACTATTCTTGAATTCTACATCAATTCTATAAGATGCTATCGGGGTAAAACTTTCTATTTCGCGCTCACGTTCAACAATTAATCGTACTGCAACCGACTGCACACGGCCCGCTGATAAACCTCCCTTTACTTTTCGCCACAGCACCGGTGAAAGCTCGTAACCGACCAATCTGTCTAAAACCCTTCGTGCTTGCTGGGCATTGACTAAATCATAATTAATACTTCTTGGATGTTCAACGGCATTTAAAATAGCACTCTTAGTTATTTCGTGAAAAACTATACGTTTGGTTTTTTCTTCATTTAGTTTTAACTGCTCGAATAAGTGCCAGGCAATTGCTTCTCCTTCTCTATCTTCATCACTTGCTAACCAAACTACATCGGCCTTTTTTGCTAAGCCTTTCAACTTTTTTACCACCGCTTTTTTATCAGTAGAAACGCTGTATTTCGCAGTGAAATCTCCATCAACATTCACACCCAATTCTTTAGAAGGTAGGTCCGCTATGTGACCAAAACTTGATTCAACCTGAAAATCTTTACCTAGGAATTTTTCTATAGTTTTTGCCTTTGCAGGTGACTCTACTATTACTAAATTTTTTGCCATACAGTTAATTCAACGTTTACGATAGTTAGGTTTAAGACAACTAGTAAACAACGATTTTGAGATTGCAAAAGTATATAGAATTTTTTTAATGCACTTAAATAATTCAATCTTAAGGAGAAAAACCACTCGTTATGAGTGGTTTTAAAAATGAGTTTTGAAATTCTAATTTAAAGAAAATTGGCTTAATAAGTTTATGCCTGTATCAGTATATTTATATTGATATAAAATATCCTTTCCTATCATTAATAAATGATCATTCAAAGGTATAACATCATAGGTATTTATGTTATCAAACTGATCTATTAATTGAAGATCTTCCACATTCGCCTTGTTATAAACCTTCAATCCTGAAGTTCCATCACATATAAAAAGTAAATCATCTTTAATGCCCAGACCATAAGGATTATCCATCAAATATGACTTTTTAAGTTTAGGATCAGTTAAATCGCTTATATCGACAATTTGAAGACTACTGTCTATTGCTCCACAAGAATTTCCAGCCCGTAATGTTATATATGCATAATCATTATCAACTACAACCGGATCACACGCCGTACCATGTTGAAATTCAGAAACAAATTGAGGACTTGCAGGTACAGAAATATCATAAATAAACATTCCACTCATACTTCCTAAGAACAAGTGATCTTCGCGGTTAAATATGGTTTCAATATCAAATCCGGCAAAAACAGGGTTTAATTTTTGAGGATTTTCAAGGTTATCTATATTAAAAATATGGATGCTATGACTATCTACGGCATATAAATAATCATCAACAATTTTAAACCTGGCTAATGACCCTCCTTCACCAGTAGTCGTATTCGCTTCTGCAAAAACAACATCGTCTAAACCTCCCCTGTTATTCATATTATTTATTTCATCCAAAGTTCTTCTTTGTTGTGTAATATCCCAACCAACCAATATCTCGTTGGGATTGTATTCATAATTTCCATAATCTACTAGTAAATCTTCTATAAATGGAACGGGTACATAAGCTGGAAATACATCTTTAAGCCTAGCCACTTCTTTTATAGCTTGTATATCTGAAATGTCAAAAACAATCAAATCCATTAAGCTATCGGCATATAAATAATCACCTTTGACCTCCATATCTTTGTTGGATATTATTTTTATAAAAGCAATTTTCTTAGGATTTTTAGGATCATTATTATCAATAATATGAATCCCTTTATCAATGTCATTTACCAACACTAAATTTTTGTAGGCATAAATTTTTCCTGATGTATCAATTGGAATAGGCATGGTAATTTCTACCGATGACCTCAAAGCTTCCAAGGTCATAAACTTTGGAGTTGCAACATTGACTAATTGATAATCACTATTGTTATCACACGATGGTAATGAAAAGATCAATAGGATAATGGCTAAAATTATTTTTGTTTTCATCAACTAACTTATTTAAGTATCTACATAATTAGATAGTCTATTTCTTAAAACGTTGCGTTGAATACTATACTTTCTTTTGTTTTATTCCCTGATCTGAACAAATTAATTTTAATACTTTCAAAACATGTTAATTTTCTGCCAAAATGTCATATGTTTTGTATTTTGGTTGTATCTTTGCAGGCCAATTTTAATATAGATGAGTGCTGAAAAAATCATAGAAGAAAAAAAACAAGGCCAAGCATTAATTACCGAACCTATAAATGGAAACGGTAAAAAACTATTCATTGAAAGTTATGGCTGTCAAATGAATTTAAATGACAGCGAAATTGTAGCTTCTATTCTTACGAATGAAGGTTTTAATACAACCCAGATATTGGAAGAAGCTGACCTGGTTTTAGTAAATACATGTTCTATTCGTGAAAAAGCAGAGCAGACCATTCGTAAACGTTTACAAAAGTATAATGCCGTAAAAAAAGATTCTAATAAAAAAATGAAAATTGGGGTATTAGGATGTATGGCTGAGCGTTTGAAAACAAAATTTTTGGAAGAGGAGAAAATGGTAGACTTAGTAGTGGGCCCAGATGCATACAGAGATTTACCTAATTTGATTGAAGAAATTGAAGCCGGTAGGAATGCTGTTAATGTATTGCTATCAAAAGAAGAAACTTATGCCGATGTATCTCCAGTAAGGTTAAATTCGAACGGGGTGAGTGCTTTCGTCTCGATCACACGTGGATGTGATAATATGTGTACTTTTTGTGTCGTACCCTTTACCCGGGGTAGAGAACGAAGTCGCGACCCTCAGAGTGTTTTAAAAGAGATACGAGGGCTTTTTGATCAAAATTTTAAAGAAGTTACGCTTTTAGGGCAAAATGTAGATAGTTATTTATGGTATGGTGGGGGGCTCAAAAAAGATTTTGTAAGGGCGTCTGAAATTGCCAAGGCAACTGCTGTAGATTTTGCTCAATTGTTGGATATGTGTGCAACCGAATTCCCTAAAACGCGTTTCCGCTTTGCAACTTCCAACCCACAAGATATGAGTTTAGATGTTATACATACCATGGCTAAACATAAAAATATCTGTAAATACATTCACCTGCCCGTGCAGTCTGGGAGTACAAAAATATTACAAGGCATGAATCGTCAACATACTCGTGAAGAATATTTAGAATTAGTTGACAATATCTTTAAAATAATTCCTGATTGTGCTTTATCGCAGGATATAATAACCGGTTTTTGCGGTGAGACAGAAGAGGATCATCAAGAGACATTATCTCTTATGGAACATGTAAAATATGATTTTGGATTTATGTTCGCCTATTCTGAAAGACCCGGCACACTGGCCTCTAAAAAAATGGAAGATGATATACCTTTAGCAACTAAAAAAAGACGTTTGACAGAAATTATTGCATTACAGCAAGAGCATTCGCATTATAGGACCAAACAGCATGTTGGAAAGGTTGAGGAAGTATTAATTGAAGGTACTTCAAAGAAATCAGATGTGCATTGGAAAGGTAGAAATACGCAAAATACGGTTGTGGTTTTCCCTAAAGAAAACTATGGTATTGGTGATTTTGTAAATGTAAAAATAGAAGATTGTACTTCAGCTACTTTACTTGGTAAAGCAGTTGGATATTCTGAAAATAACTGGCATTAGCTATTCTCATGGATACCAATATTAACCAGGAGAGAATCTAAAAAAACTCCTTCCCTCGAGGGAAGAAATGATATGGAAAACTTACAAACTATAAAACAGCGCTTTGGTATTATCGGAAACGATATGCAATTAAACAGGGCAATAGAAAAAGCTATCAGGGTTGCCCCAACAGACATTTCGGTATTAGTAACCGGCGAAAGTGGTGTTGGAAAAGAAAGTATCCCAAAAATAATTCATCAACTATCGCATAGAAAACATGCGAAATATATCGCTATTAACTGTGGTGCTATTCCTGAAGGAACTATTGATAGTGAACTATTTGGCCATGAAAAAGGTTCTTTTACGGGTGCCACCCAAACCCGAAGTGGTTATTTTGAAGTTGCCGATGGGGGTACCATTTTTCTAGACGAAATTGGCGAATTACCACTTACTACCCAGGTACGTTTGTTGCGTGTATTAGAAAATGGAGAGTTTATAAAAGTAGGTTCTTCTAAAGTTCAAAAAACAGAAGTCAGAATTGTTGCCGCTAGTAACCTGAATATGATCGAAGCTATCCAAAAAGGAAAATTTCGTGAAGATCTTTACTATCGTTTAAGCACGGTTATCATAAACCTCCCGGCACTACGTGATCGTGAAGATGATATCCATTTATTGTTTCGAAAATTTGCATCTGATTTTGCTCAAAAGTATAATATGCCGACCATCAGATTAGAGCCTGATGCATTGAATGTCCTAACAAATTATTCATGGAAAGGAAATATTCGTCAGTTAAGAAACATAACTGAACAAATATCAGTAATAGAAAAAACCAGGAGCATTTCTGCAGAAATGCTCAAAAGTTATTTGCCGGATTACAATTCAAATTTTCCTGCTTTAATTGATGGCCAGTCCAAGGGAAGTGATTTTGCAAACGAACGTGAAATTTTGTACAAGGTATTATTCGATATGCGCAATGATATTACCGATCTAAAAAAACTTACCTTAGAATTAATGGAGCATGGACCAAATGTCGCTGCCAAAGAAAATACACAACAATTGATCCAAAAAATTTATGGCGATGCTTCGAATGAAGATGAAAATTTAGTAGAAATTATTCCGCCACAAAAAAATCAAGCCTATCAATCGGAAACAACAAATTATAACGATAATTATCAAGATGCCGAAACGGTTGATGAAGCCTTGTCATTGCAAGAAAAAGAATTTGAAATGATTAAAAAAGCATTAGAAAGAAATAATAATAAACGAAAATTAGCCGCTAAGGAATTAGGTATTTCTGAACGCACTCTATATCGAAAAATAAAACAATACGATCTATAGATTGTTGACCCTTATAGTTATGAGGAGTTTAATTGTGTAATGGTAGAATTACCTATATTGATTATTTTCTCAAGTTTGTTTTTGTTTACACCATTTTATCTCAAAATGTTGTGCAAAAATCACCTTGTTTCAATAATTATTTTAACTTTGAAAAAATGAATAAAATAATCTCATTGATGCTTATTGTATTGCTTTTCTCTTCACAAAGTTGTGGTGTATATTCTTTTACAGGGGGAAGTACTGGTGATGCTGAAACTATTCAAGTAGATTATTTTCCTAATAATGCTCCATTGGTTGAGCCCACTGTGAGTCAAAAATTTACATTAGCATTACAAGATTTATTTATAAGTCAGACAAATTTAAGTCAGACTTCATCCGGAGGCGATTTACATTTTGAAGGTGAAATTACTGATTATAGAATCATTCCTATAACTGCTACGGCTGAACAAACTGCTGCACAAAATAGGCTTACTATTTCTATCAGAGTGCGGTTTTATAATAGATTGGTCGAAGAAGATAATTTTGAAAAAACATTCTCTTTCTTTTCAGACTTTGATGCCAATACACAATTAACCGGCGCGGCTTTAGAAGATGCACTTGATGAAATTTTTGAACGCATAACACAAGATATTTTTAATGCTTCAGTAGCAAAATGGTAATATGAATATTTCAGAATTTACATCATTATTACAATACCCTGACCCTGTTTCAATTCAGCAAACTGCTGCTATTGAAGATATTTTGAAAAGTTATCCATATTTTCAAGCCGCCCGGGTCATTCATTTAAAAGGATTAAAAAACCAGCATAGTTTTAAATATAACAACGCGTTAAAAACTACAGCCGCTTATACTACTAACAGAACTATATTATTTGACTTTATTACCGCTGAAACGCTGGATGCTACTCATAGCCTGGAAAAAGAAGAACAGCTCATCACAGATAGTGAAATTGTTGATTTAGAAATTGTTAAGCAGCCATTGGTAAGTAGTACGGTATTAACTACCGATACTAAGTCTGAGACGCTTCAAACCGCAGAACAAAAATTGGAAATTGGCAAGCCGTTGGTTTTTGATCTTTCCGAAATGCATTCATTTAATGAATGGTTAAAAGTAACCTCGTTAAAACCGATCGAACGCACTGAAGTTACTCCGGCCAAAATGCGAAAAGAACAAGACAAAAGGTTTGATTTAATTGAACAGTTTATTAAAGACAAACCAAAAATAAAGTCACTTTCTTCGATTGATACTACAAACATTGCTGTTGATAGTATTACCGAAAATAAAACTTTAATGACCGAAACTTTGGCGCGGGTCTATTTGGAGCAAAAACAATACGATAAAGCCGTTCAAGCATTTAAAATTTTAAGTTTGAAATATCCGGAAAAAAGTGGTTTCTTTGCTGACCGAATTAAAGCGATTAAATTTTTAAAACAAAATAATACATAAATCATGTCATACACATTATTCCTAATTTTGATTGTTATTGTAGCGGTGTTGCTGATATTGATAATAATGGTTCAAAATCCTAAAGGTGGTGGTTTATCATCTTCTTTTGGCGGCCAGGGTTCTCAAAGTTTAGGCGGGGTTCAAAATACGACTAACTTTTTAGATAGAAGTACATGGACATTAGCAATAGCACTTTTTGCCCTAATATTATTATCTAATTTTGCAATTGCAAGAGATACAGTAGATACTAAATCTCAAATTGAGAACACTATCAATGAAAGAGACATTTCTAATGACTTTCCCGTTGATACAGATACTCAAACAACTACAGTTCAAGATTCAACAAACTAATTCAATATTTTGAACAAAAAAATGCCAACGAAAATGACACGTTGGCATTTTTTTTACTTTAATAATTAACCATGAGTTAAAAAAAAATACATAAAATGTCTATCTGTCATATTTTTAAAATTGGCACGTTTTTCGACTATAAATCTCCGATTTAATTAACTAAAAAAAATAGTAACATGAGTAAAATAAACATCAAACCTCTAGCAGACAGAGTAGTAATTAAACCTCTCGCTGCTGAAACGAAAACTGCTTCAGGTATCTATATACCAGATTCTGCAAAAGAGAAACCACAACAAGGGAAAGTTGTTGCCGTTGGTAAAGGAACTAAAGACGAACCTACAACTGTAAAAGTAGGCGATACTGTTCTTTACGGAAAATATGCAGGAACCGAACTTAAATTAGAAGGTGGTGATTATATAATAATGAGAGAAAGTGATATACTGGCGATAGTATAATGATCACAAATTCCAATTAATAAAAAAACAAATTCCAACTACTTTCAAAGTAACTTATCAGTTCCAGAATTGGAATTTGATATTTGAAAATTGAGAGTTAAAATTTTAAAATAAAAATTTTCATTATGGCAAAAGATATAAAATTTGATGTTGAAGCCCGTGACGGACTAAAACGCGGAGTAGATGCTTTAGCAAACGCAGTAAAAGTAACATTAGGGCCTAAAGGCCGAAATGTAATAATTGGGAAAGCTTTCGGGGGACCACAAATAACGAAAGATGGTGTCACCGTTGCAAGAGAGATTGAACTGGAAGACACTTTAGAAAATATGGGGGCACAAATGGTAAAAGAAGTAGCTTCTAAAACGAATGATGAAGCAGGTGATGGTACTACTACCGCCACTGTATTGGCGCAGTCTATTGTAAAGGAAGGGCTAAGAAATGTTGCTGCAGGGGCAAATCCGCTGGATTTAAAAAGAGGCATTGATAAAGCAGTACGAGCTATTGTGGCCGATTTACAAAAACAATCACAAGTTGTAGGTAGTAAAATAGATAAGATAAAACAAGTAGCTTCTATTTCTGCCAATAATGATGAAAGCGTTGGTGACCTGATTGCAGAAGCTTTTGAAAAAGTTGGTAAAGAAGGTGTTATTACTGTTGAGGAAGCTAAAGGTACTGACACATATGTCGATATAGTTGAAGGTATGCAGTTTGACAGGGGATATTTATCACCTTATTTTGTGACTGACTCTGAGAAAATGATTACCGATTTAGAAAGTCCATATATTTTATTGTATGATAAAAAAATATCGTCAATGAAAGACTTACTTCCTGTTTTAGAGCCTGTAGCTCAAACCGGTAAACCACTTTTAATTATTGCTGAAGATGTCGAAGGTGAAGCATTGGCCACATTGGTTGTAAACAAATTGCGAGGTTCATTGAAAATTGCTGCTGTTAAAGCTCCGGGTTTTGGTGACAGGCGTAAAGCAATGTTAGAAGACATTGCTATTCTTACTGGTGGTACCGTAATTGCTGAAGAAAGAGGGTTTACGTTGGAAAATACAACTATCGATATGTTAGGAACCACAGAAAGAGTTACTATTGATAAGGATAATACTACGGTTGTAAATGGTACTGGTAAAAAATCGGATATTAAAGGAAGAGTAAACCAAATAAAAGCGCAGATTGAAACTACTACTTCTGATTATGATAAAGAAAAATTACAAGAACGTTTAGCTAAACTTGCCGGAGGAGTTGCTGTTTTATATGTGGGTGCTGCTTCTGAAGTTGAAATGAAAGAAAAGAAGGATAGAGTTGATGACGCTTTACATGCTACCCGAGCTGCTGTAGAAGAAGGTATTGTCGCGGGTGGTGGTGTCGCTTTTGTAAGAACTAAAAATTCATTAGAAAAAATTACTACTGATAATTTAGACGAAACTACTGGTATTCAAATAATTGCCCGTGCTATTGAAGAGCCATTGCGCACCATTGCAGAGAATGCAGGTAGTGAGGGTTCTGTGGTAGTTGCTAAAGTAATAGCAGGAACAAAAGATTTTGGTTTCAATGCAAAAACTGAAGAATACGTAAGTATGCATAAAGCCGGTATTATTGATCCAACCAAGGTGACTCGTATTGCATTAGAAAATGCAGCTTCAGTAGCTGGAATGATCTTAACTACTGAATGTGCATTAGTTGATATTAAAGAAGATGCTCCTGCAGCCGGAATGCCACCTATGGGTGGTGGAATGCCGGGAATGATGTAAGTGTCCATTGAGTCTGGTCACTAAATAGAAATTAGAACCGTTGTTTATAGCAGCGGTTTTTTTTATGCTAAAAATTTATACTTTCATCCATATTTAAAGTTTATACTTCGATCATATTGGTATAATTTTTGATGCAAAGTTTACTATCAGTAAATGTACGTTGCCTATTTAATTGTCGATGCTTTTTGGATACTGAATATTTTAGTTTTTGTGTTTTCCGATTGAAAATCAGATATGCTATTTAATTATAATTAATTAATACCGCATACCCTACTATAAACCACAATTATGAATTCAACCTTTACTCCTAGTCGGAATTATTTATTTTTAAAAATAGCATTCGTATCAATAATTCTAATCAATTCAACCTTTTCGGTAGCACCCAATGAAAAATTAAAGAGAAATTCTACACTTTCTAACTTTCAAGACACCGCTTACCATTCTGAAAAAGTTTTTCTTCATTTCGATAAACCCTATTATTCCTCAGGAGATAATATGTGGTTTAAAGTGTATTTGGTAAGTGCTGATTCTAATCGGCCTGAAGCCATAAGTAAGATTGTTCATGTGGAGCTGATAGACCCTATCAACAAAATTGTAATTTCCAGAACGATCAAAATAGAAAATGGTGGTGGTGAAGGAGAATTTTACCTGCCTAAACGATTACATCCAGGAGAATATACCGTAAGAGCCTACACTAATTTTATGCGAAATTTTGACCCGTCCTTCTTTTTCCTAAAAAGAATTCATATCGGGTCTTTAGAGTCAGTAAGCGCCAACAAAACTTCGCCTGTAAAAAACACCAGAAAAGAAAAACGGAAAAAATTGCCTGTCAATTTAAAACCAGATATCCAGTTTTTTCCTGAAGGAGGATATATGGTCAATGGCCAAACAAGCCAACTAGGAATTAAAGCCATCGATATATACGGTAAATCGATTGATATTTCAGGTTTAATTTTAGAAGATGATCGAAAAGAAATTGTGAATTTTAATACTGTGAAATTCGGATTAGGAATGGTTAGATTCACACCTAAACAAGGTAAGTCGTATAAAGCGTTGGTTCATTTTAAAGGGAAAAAGTACATATATGATCTGCCGGAAGCATTAGATAAAGGAGTCACAATGAAAGTTGTAAACCGTAAAGATAGTTACCAGGTACATGTACAATCTTCACTACCCAAAGGAGTTGATCATTTAATTTTAACAGGAATACAAAATGGTAGGATCGTAAACATAGCTGAACTGGCCGGAACAAAAAAAAGGGGTGTTGTCAAAGTTCCAAAAGCTACCCTAAGACAAGGAATTGCCCAATTTTTGATCTTAGATAAAACGGAAAAACCTTTATGCGAACGATTGGTATTTGTAGAAACGAATCAACCCGAACCAAAGGTAAACATGATGCCTGATAAAAATGAATACAATAAAAGGGATTTAATAGAGGTAGATCTTGACATAGCTCCAAAAACACAGGCCAACATGTCGCTAGCGGTTACCGATATTTCTGTAGTACATCCCGATGAATATGGTTTGGATATTAGATCGCATCTTTTATTAAATTCTGAACTGAAAGGAGAAATTGAACAACCGGGTTATTATTTCCAATCAAAAGATTCCGACAGAAAAAAGTTACTGGATCTATTGATGATGACACAAGGATGGCGACAATTTTTATGGAACCATATAGATCAAAGGAAAGACAAACAAAAATATACGCATGAAACCGGTATTCGCTTTAAAGGAAAAATAAAAAATGAAATCAAGTACATGAAAACTCCAAAGGTAGAACTATCGCTGACCTACAATAATGATGAAGAACTTGTACATGATAAAACGAAAACGTTTAACAACGGACACTTTATATTTGGAGATTATCACTTTAAGGATAGTACTTTTATTATCATTCAGGCGAAAAAATTTAAAATCAATAAAAGAACGAATGAAAAAAGGACCGAAAACTTAGAGCCTAATTATTCCATAGAATTAGAAACCTTTGATTTCCCGGCTGTTACCGATAAACAGGAGTATTCAGATAAACAAGCTTATCCAGCATCTAATAAAAAACCCGTGAATTTTGATTATCTTATCAGGCCTAAAGCAATACAGTTAGATTCTGTACACCCTTTTGAAGGTGATTTTGAACAATTGGAGGAAGTAAAGTTAACCTATATCAAGGCCAGGGAAAAAGTAAAAGAAAAATTTAAAAATAGACAATCGGTCTATGGAAAACCGTCACACCGGGTTGATTTTGATGAGGTACATACTTTTGGAACTAATAATGTATTAGCTGCATTGCAGGGAAGAGTTCCCGGAATGGTTTTAAGTGGTGATGTCAATAATCCGATGAGTTCGATAGTTGTTACAGGTGGTGGGCGAGCAAAAGCTGCGGGGAACGCAAGTCCGACTAAAGTAGAAATCTCAAGAAATTATGTTTTAAAGTTAAGAGGAGGAATAACACCTCATCCTCTTATTCTTTTAAATAATATGGAAGTGGAAGATTTTTCTGCAATATATGCGGCAGATGTCAGTTATGTAGATATTTTATCACCCACAAGATCGGCAATATTTGGCTCAAGAGGTATGGGTGGCGTCATTTCCATACATACAAAAAGAGGTAACGAAGATTCCTGGAGGTCAGAAAAAAAAGAGAGAAATGGCATCATTAATTTTATGCATCCAGGCTACTACAAAGCAAGAAAGTTTTATTCACCTAGCTATAAAGTCAACAAACCTGAACATAAAGAATTCGATTACCGGTCTACAATCTATTGGAATCCGGCATTGAAAATCAATGAAAATGGCAAAGCAACAATCTCATTCTATGCGGCTGACACATCAACGACCTATAGAATTGAGCTTCAGGGAATCTCAATAGACGGATCTCCAATTAAAAATGAAATTTATGTTGATGTAGAATAGTTTAAAAACCGCTGTTTATCACAGTGATTTTTTTATTCAAAAATTTCTGCATTTGGATAAAAAGCTCCTATTGAAAACCAATACGCAATAAAAGATTTGCTGGGCTTAAGTTTTTTACCATTTCCACGCCCGGAAATTCCTTCTCCAAATACATTCCATTCTGTTCCTTCATTATCCTTAAAATATGCTTCAGATCCATTAAAAATATATTCAAACTCTAACAAACTTGTTTCACTATCTAATTCAAAAGAAACTATTGTTTCATTACCACCTACAATTAACAGTTCTTTTCTGTTAAAAACATCTTTTATGGCCTTCCCTCCGCTTAGCGAATTAAATCTATACACTCTTGAATTTCCTTCATCTACTATGGCGTGCACTCTTTCTTTTCGGGGGAGTCGTCCATCATCTCGGGTCAAGGGGAAAATCAAATAGGCATTATTAGTACGATAATCTCCGTATGGATAAACACCGTAACTTCTAGAGAAACCTGTGTCTGTGCTTAAAACTTTAGTATTAGGGTACATTGATTTCCAGATAAACCAATTGGTTTCAACTACTTTAATTACTTCTGGTTTTTCACCAATTAAAGATCCATTTACACATTCCAAACGTACTTGAGACCAGTTACTATTGGTTGATCTATCAAAAGGAATTACATTATTGTTATATAAAAGGCCCGAAACGCCAAAACTCGTTTTATTACCCCCAACAACTCTATCCCATCCAATTGCTGTTCCTGTTAATGGACAATACGTAATTGCAACAGACGAACTACCTAAATCATCATTAACTATTTCATGCCAATCTAAAATATAATGTGGATATGCCCTTACTTCATTTCCTATTTTAATACCCACAACCCGCACTTCTTCGGCCAACAAACCGGGTGTTTCATTAACACTTAAAAACTTTGGATTATCGATTGATGGAATTCCGTCTCTCCCCGGCCCCCCATCTCTAACCGCAGATAGCGGTATTAACCATTCGTTAGTAGTACCACCTTGTGTATCAGGGTCTCCTTGGCCACTACTACCATCATCCGGTAAGGAGTTGATAGAATTATCACTGCTACTGCAGGATATAATAAATAGTGCACTTAAAAATAGAAGTAAAATTGAATTTTTCATAATTGTAAGTCGTTAAAGTTAATTTTATTCTTTTTTAGGTTCAGTTTGATTAAGAAACCGCCCGATAATCTATAGGTAGGCGTTAATTGGGTGCCATCAACATCACTTATAATAGGAAGTTCTGCTTTGGTTTGAAATGACACATTTTGAGATAAGTCAATCGACAAGCTCGGAAGTAAAAAAATCCAGTTGCCTCCAGTATTGTTTAGCTGAATACCATCTATTTCATCTTTATTTGCTTTTCTATATTTAAGCGTTAGGCCAGGAGAGATCAATTTTTTATTAAAAACTAAAAATTGATCAGAGACTCCGGCAAAAAGTTGAATTTCATTGCCATATTCATATACTTGAGCACCACCTAAATAGTCCGTATTTGCACCTGTTGATCTGTATATCGCTCTTCCGGAAAAAGTAGTGCTAGGTCTAAAATTAAAATTCTTTGATATTGCACTGAATAAAATCATATCCCAAGCCCCACTACCTGGTTGTAAATCGGCAATGTAAGTTATACCAATACCATCAACCTCTTCATATGACCCAAGCGGAATTTTGGCCCCTATGCCTAAACTAACAGCACTCGACTCTCCTAGTATTTTAGTAAAACTGTACTTAGCCAGTATGACAGCATCACCAATACCATTGGTTTGTTGTAAGTCAGTATTTCCGAATTGATCAATAATACGTCGTTGGTTTACCCAAGTGAATAAGGCCTCAATCGACAGGTTATTTGTAAAAGAATAGGCTGCATTGAAAAGTGCCGAATGCGTTATGCGTTGTCGTGAATCATCATCCAAGTTTTCGGTACCCGCATTCAAGGTGTTCAAATTATTAAAATCATAATTAACACCTAATTGAAGAACACCTTTGCCCAGATTTTCCAATCCTAAATTATTAGACATTGGTATTCCACCAGAACAACAAGTTTGGCTTTTAACCGAACTAATGAATAAAATGGTTACTAAAAAAAATAGCATCTGTACTTTCATTGTTCGGACTTTCATTAAATAACAGTCGCGAAGTAAAAATTTTCCTTACATCAAAAGCATTGAAAGATTGAAGCTAGCTATTCAAATACCGCATAATTTCATTTATATAAAAAAGCTGCAAATTGCAGCTTTTTTGTGTTTTGTTGTAACATTAAAGCTCATGCAATCGTCTATTAATTATGTATCTTTATCATTCAATGAAAAAGTATTTGCTCCTCATATTTATATTCTTATGGCATACAATCATTTCATTTGCTATAAACAATCCTACCAATTCGTTACAAGAATTACATTTCCCTAAAGCAGAATATATTGCTGAAAACACTGTTAGAATTCCTTTTAAACTAATTGACCATTTAATAGTGATTGAAGCAGAAGTTCTGAATAGAAAAGGTAATTTTATAATTGATACGGGTTCAGAAAAATTAGTGTTGAATACTATCCATTTTAAAAACATAAATAGCACACCTAGTTATGCCCGACATTCTGGTATTAGCGGTGATATTGACAATGTAAAGATAAGATGGTTGAAGAAATTGTTGGTAAGAGATTTTAGTATTGACAATATCAAGTCTGATATTGTTGATCTATCTCTTATTGAGAAGAACAAAAAAATGCGCCTATATGGAATCATTGGCTACGATGTTCTAAAAAATTATGAAATTTTTATAGATTTCTATTTAAAACAAATTACTTTATCAAAAATTGATGAAAAAGGGAACAAAATAGATAAGTTACCTTACTTAGAAATAGTCACTGATACCATTAATTTCAAACAATTTAAACATACAATAGTTTTAGACGCTTTTGTAAATAAAGAAAAACTTAAGTTTGGATTAGATACTGGTGCTGAAATGAATTTGTTGGATAAATCTGTATCAAAAAAAGTATTAAAAAATTTTAAGACTCCTAAAAGAACCATAATAATGGGCGTCGATAAAAAGAAAATTGAAGTTTTGGCAGGTAAATTGCATAAAGTAAAATTAACAAATAATGTGTATTGCGGAGTTATGCGAACAATAATCACTAATTTAAGTAATATGAACGTTGCATATGGAACAAAATTAGATGGTGTATTGGGCTATGAATTTATTGCAATGCGAAGAATGATAATTAATTATAAAAAGAAACAATTGTACTTTGTAAAATTACCATTCACCAACTGATAATGTTCAAAATTAAAATTTACATACCACTTATTTTTATTTGCTTTAACATCTTGGTTAATGCGCAAAAAAAACCTCAATATAGAATTGAAGGAGATGAAGTAGTTTTTAATTTTGATGCTAGTGATTATAAAAAATTTACTAAAACCAATTCTGCTTTTAGATTAAAGCTAAATGAAATAAACATTGAAGAAGTAACTGTTTCCGGAGGTTTTAATGATTGGTCTGAAAACAAATGGAAAATGAAAAAAACAGGTAAATACACCTATGAATTACGCAAAAAATTAGCAGATTTTGAAGATGAGTTTTCCTGGGAGTTCAAATTTGTCATTAATAATAAATATTGGGCTGAGCCAGATAAAGAGTTCAATAATATAATTGAATCTGAAAAAAGTTATTGGTTTAGAAAAGTATACAATCATAAAATGTACACTGCTAAACCCGACACAAATGGTAATGCTCATTTTTACTTGAAAGGGTATGAAAATGCTCAAAAAGTTATACTTTCCGGCACTTTTAATCGCTGGGATGAAAACAATTTTAAAATGGAAAAAGTTACGGGTGGTTGGAAACTAAGCTTAAAATTAAAACCCGACACTTATCAATATAAATTTATTGTAGATGGTAATTGGATGGAAGATCCAGACAACCCTAACAAAGAGTACAATGAACATAATACTTTTAATTCAATTTTGAACCTTAAAAAATCAGTAAGATTTGAATTAAATGGGTATGAAAATGCACGTAAAATAATTTTAACAGGTTCATTTAATTCTTGGAATGAAAAAGAATTTATTATGAAAAAAAGTAATGGAAAATGGTACTATTTACTGGTATTAGCTGGCGGCAAACATCATTATAAATTTATTGTGGACGGTGAATGGATTATAGATCCTAATAATTTAATCAAAGAATACGATGAGTATGGAAATATCAATTCTGTAAAAATGGTTGATTAGCTCAATGAAAAAACGCCACAATTTGCAGCGTTTTTTATAATTCATAAATAACTCATTTTTTATTAATCATGATCATGGCCATCATGATTTGCAGAATCTTTCTCTACTTCAGTTTTTTCTTTATCATCTAAGTCTACTTCTTTTTCTACCAGGTCCATTTTACAAACAGGGCATTTTCCGGCCTCAGTATAGCTTTTGCCTTTTTCACAATCCATTGGGCATTGATGAACAATATTATTTGAAGCCAATACTTCCTTAGCCTGTTCAACTTCGGTCTTAACTTCCTCCTTTTTTTCTTTTTTACAAGATGTGAAAGTAAATCCTACAGCAATTATCATTGCCAATATTAAAATCGTTTTTTTCATCATTTTAGTTTATATTAATTTCGCTACAATAGTAAGGTTTTTATTTGAATTTAATTTTAGACATCAGTATAAATGGTTTTCGTAAATATTAAACTTAAACATGAACATCGCTCAATTCTTCACTGGTAACACATTCAAATTCTCTTTGTCTTTTAAACTTTCTTATAATGAGTCGATTGCCTTTATCATAGGTAAAATAACTTGATCCCCAACTCAAACCAACGGCTAGCTTATTTTTAAAACCACTAATAGACATTAAATGAACGGTCGACCATATGAGCCAGGCAATCACACCGCTTAAGTGAAATTTACCAAAATCAGCAACGGCACTTTTTTTTCCGATAGTAGCTAATGAACCCTTGTCATTATATAAAAATGGCTTCCACTCATTTTTAGGTTTTAATAGATTCTGTGCTAACCATTTTCCTTGTTGAATTGCTGCCGGGGCCACCATGGGATGCCCGTTGGGATAATCTTTTGTTATCATATAAGCCACATCGCCAATGGCAAAAACATCCTCATACCCTATAACTTTATTAAATTGATTTACTTCAATACGATTCCCATTTTGCACAATATCTGGCGACAATCCGTCAGGAAAATGCCCTTTTACTCCAGCTGTCCAAATTAAATTGGTAGATTTTATAACATCTCCATTTGATAGTTTAACATTGACACCATCATAAGAAGTAACTGAAATACTCAAATGCACCTGTACACTTAATCGCTTTAGATCGCTCAATGAATGCGTAGAAGATTTGTCACTTAGGGTGGGTAAAACCTTTGAGGAGGCACTGATTAAATGTATGTTTAAGGGATATTCCTTCAGTTCGGTATAATCTTTTGGATACACATATTTTTTAAATTCAGCGAAAGCACCAGCCATTTCCACACCGGCCGGACCAGCTCCAACAATAACAATGGTTGTATTTATCTTTCTTTCTTCTTCCAAACTCACATCCACGGCAGTTTCCAAATTTTGCAGGATCAAACTTCGAATTGCCAAGGCTTCGTGAATCGACTTTAACCCTACACTATTCTCTTCAACATCTTTCATTCCGTAAAAATTATTTGTACTACCTGTGGCAATTACTAAATAATCATATGTAACATATCCCTTATCTGTAATTACATATTTTTCATCACTTACAATTTCTATTACTTCGGCCATTCTAAAAAATATATTTTTCAGGGACCTGACAATTTTACGTGTTGGAAAAACAATAGAATCAGGTTCCAAACCGCTTGTTGCCACCTGATACAATAAGGGTTGAAATTGATGGAAATTATTTTTATCTAGTATAACAACCTGAAATTTATTCTTTTCGAGTTTTTTAGCTAATTGTAAGCCCGCAAACCCTGAACCTATAATAACCACTCTTTGTAGTTTGGTTTTAGGTATAAAAAGGGGTATTTGTTGCATATTATTTAAAATGATCTATTTTAAAGCTTAGTCTGATTTTTTACGGGAAATTACAGTTTTGTAGTCGTAATTTCTCACAAATAAAAACCTAAAATAAAATTCATATTTTAGTGTGGCTACCTACCTAAAACACTTCCTTTACTTCACCACAACTAAGCATTTTATTTCCAAAAAAAGGATTCTTAATTTCTTTTTCAAAACTCAACCAGTAGCTTCCTTCGTTATCATCTGCCATTGCACAATATTCTAAATACAATGGTTGGTTATTCAACATTTTAATATCAAATGATTTTATAATATCAACCAAATTTTTACTTAATGTGCCAAAGGCTTTTCTTTGAGTAGCTATATTTTGACTGTTGTGAATTTGATCTACAGAAGTGTTTATAGATTTTAGAGCTGACATCCAAATAGTATGTGCATCTCCTTTCAGCGATGACATATTTATGCTATTTACAGAAATTTTCAACTTTTCAGATGTGCTCTGAGCTGCACTCGTATTATCATTTACCAATGCATCTTTCAAAGCGATGTAAGAAGACATTGCGCTTGAAAGCTCTTTTTTAAACTCTTTAGAAACCATCTTCTGTTTTGGGTTTATCTGATCCAATTGCATTCCTGAATGGCCTTCATGTCCGGTCATTGTTTTTTCTCCTTTTGGATTCATCATACTTTTTTTACCCTGTAATTGCGCCGTTGCATCAACTGTAAACGTTCCGTTAGTTACAATTTCATCTCCATTTTCCAAACCATTTAAGACCTCATAATTTTCACCAATATCATTACCTAAAGAAATTTCTCTCATTTCAAAAACAGGCTCATCAGGATTTATTTTTACATATACTACTGAACGTTCCCCTGTCCATAAAATAGCGGTTGATGGAATGATTAATACTAGGTCTTTATTCGATTTAGCTACTTTTATTTTACCTTCAACAAACATTCCCGGTTTAAAAATAGCATTCCTATTATTTAATACAGCTCTTAATTTTACTGTTCTTGTTCTTGTATCTAGTACCGGGTCTATAAATGATACGTTGGCTTTAAATTCTTTAGTTGGATATGCATTTGTGGTAATTGATACTTCTTGTCCTTTTTTAAATAAATCGATTTGGTTTTCATACACATCAAAATTAGCCCATACCGAATTTAAATTTGCAATTTTCATTAAAGGTTGTCCTTGTTTGATGTAATCACCTTGCTCCACTAACTTATCTGAAACTGTACCAGATAACGTTGCATAAACAGGAAAATTCTCTTTCACTTTTCCTGATGTTTCAATTTGATTGATTTGATTTTCTGAAAGCTTCCATAATTTAAGCTTGTTTCGAACAGCTTTGTATAAACCAGGTTGCGTCTCTTTTAATGATGAAGCAGTAATCAATTCTTGTTGTGCTGCAAATAATTCAGGGGAATAGATAGTTGCTAATAATTGTCCTTTACGAATTTCTTCTCCAGTAAAATTTACATTCAGTCGTTCTATCCTACCCGAAAAATAACTGACTTGAATAGCTTTTGCTTCTTCATTTTCAACAATTCTTCCTGACAGTTTAATGGCATCGCCATCTACTTTGTTATTACCAACAATGGATGTTTGAACGTTAGCCAAAGCCATTGCATTTTTAGTTAACTTAAATTGGTTTATCGAAAGTCCATCGGCATTTGCTTCAGCGGGAATTAAATCCATACCACAAATAGGGCAGCTACCAGATCCTGATTGCATTATCTGTGGATGCATAGAACATGTCCACATCTGATTGGTTTCTGTGGCTTCATTATGATTATGCTCTGTTTCTTTATTAGAAGAGCCACTAAAAAGTAACCATCCTAGTAGTAGCCCAATGGCTAATATTCCGATATAAATAATATATTTTTTCATAATTTAATTACTTAAATAATTAATAATTGTGGTTTGCATGTAATAGTTCTTTATAGCTTCTATCTGATTGATTTGAAACTTTAATTGTAATTCTTCAATATCCAAAACATCATTAAAATCAATGGTTCCAGTTTCGTAATTTTTAATTAAGATTTCTTCTGCATTTTTAGCTTTTTTTAGGCTCTTAGTTTGTGTATCATAACTAATTTTTGCAGAAATTCTATTGTTAATGGCTTTGTCCAATGTGGTTTCCAATTTATTCAATCGCTCTTGTTTTCGTGCCGTTATCTCTTGCTGTCTTAACTCATTTTGTTTGGTTTTTGATTTATACTTCTTGTTAAAAATTGGGATTGACAATGATACCATTGGCATGACAATATCTTTTCCATTATCACTAAAACTCATATTTGGCCTTTCTGAAACAGCAATATAATCTAAGCCAAAACCGAACATAGGATTGCTTTCCTTTTGATTTAATAATTCAGATTGTTCAATAGATTGATACAACTTATCATATTTAGAAAGCTCTGGATGTATTGCTAAATTTTCCAAATTTATTAAAGTGCTTTCAGAAGGAATAATGAATTCATTAATAAGTTCAACTCTAGTTGATTTATCTTTATTAAGGAGTTTATTAAATGCCGTTTGTTCTGCTAAATATTGTTGTGCCAACACTTTTTTTAATTGCTCCAATTCATTTTGACGCAGTTGCAATCGCAGTACATCTACTACCGATGCTTTACCAACTTCAACAGACGTTAAGGCCAAAGTTTCATACGTTTTCAGTAGCTTAATATTTTCAGCTAACACCTCTTGCTTTGTTTTAAGAGCATATAAGTTATAATACGACTGAGATACAGATGCAACCAGTCTTCTTTTGGCAATTACAATGTCCTCAAATTTTGCATCAGCTAAGGAACTCACATAATTCTCTCTTGCGGTTATAGAACCAAACCAAGGTAACATTTGCTTTGCAGACACTTTGAAGCGTTGTGCACCTGTTCTTGTTTCTGGTTCACTCACAAAGTATCCAACACCAAATTCTGTGTTCGGAATAGTATTTACTTCGTTTACTTTTTCAGAAGCAATATTGTATTGCAATTCAAATTTTTGAATTTCTGGGCTATTTGCTAATGCTTCATTAATAAGTGTTTCTAATTGCTGTGCATTTATAAAAAAACTCAAGAGACAAGACCCAAGAGTCAGGGCTATTTTTTTATTCAAATATTTATTTTTCATCTTTTAAACTTTTTAGTCTTGGTTCTAGATTTTTATATCCTGAGTCTAATGAAATCTCTTCTTTCCAACTATATAATACCGGAACCACAAATAATGTGATTAAGGCAATTAACATCCCTCCAAAACTTGGAATTGCCATAGGGATCATTATATCGCTTCCTCTGCCCGTAGATGTTAGGATTGGCAATAATGCTAATATGGTAGTCGCCGTAGTCATTAAACAAGGTCTAATACGTTTCTCACCAGCTTCTACAATAGATGCTCTTATATCCTTTTTGTTAGTTGGCCTATTTCTATCAAACGTTTGGGTGAGATAGGTTGCCATAACAACACCATCATCTGTGGCGATACCAAACAAGGCAATGAAACCTACCCAAACCGCCACACTCAAATTAATAGTATGCATTTGAAACAAGTCCCGTAAGTTTTCGCCAAAGAAACTGAAGTTTAAAAACCAATCCTGACCATAGAGCCAAATCATTAAAAAGCCTCCAGAAAATGCTACACCAATCCCGGTAAATACCATTAATGAAGTTGTTACAGAACGGAATTGAAAGTAGAGAATCAAAAAGATAATGAATAATGCCAATGGCACTACAACTGATAATGTTTTCTCTGCTCGTAATTGATTTTCATAAGTTCCGGTAAATTGATAGTTTATCCCTTTAGGAACAATCAATTCTCCATTATCTATTTTCTGTTGAATTAGATCTTGTGCATTCTCAACCACATTAACCTCTGCAAATCCATCTAACTTATCAAACAATACATAACCTACCAAAAAGGTGTCTTCACTCTTTATAACCTGTGGGCCTTGCTCATAACGTATAGTTGCCAGTTCACTTAATGGAACAGAGTTTCCTTTTTCTACCGGAACATAAATATTCTTAAGATCTGTGGGGTTTGCACGTAATTCTCTTGGATAACGAACACGCACACCATAACGCTCTCTACCCTCAACGGTTTGTGTTAACACCATTCCACCTACCGCAACCTTTAGAACATTCTGAACATCTTCTATTGATATACCATAACGTGCGATTTTCTCTCTATCAATATCAATTAGGAGATATGGTTTTCCCACAATTCGGTCAGCAAACACAGCTTCAACCTTAACACCTTCCGCTTGCTTTAAAATTCCTTCCAATTGGACTCCAAAAGCTTCAATTTGTTTTAAATCCTGTCCTTTTACCTTGATACCCATTGGTGCACGCATGCCAGTTTGCAACATCACCAATCGGGTTTCAATGGGTTGTAATTTCGGAGCAGACGTCACACCTGGTAATTTGGTAACTTTTACAATCTCATCCCAAATATCGTCAGGTGATTTTATCTCAGGTCGCCAGTTGCGGTAAAACTCTCCGTCTTTATCTTTGATCAATTGAGAACTTGTAATCAAAGAATATGACCTTTCGACTGCGCTCAAGGTGACATCTTCTGAATTATTTGGATTGGCAATAAATCTACCATCTTTCAACTCAAATAAACCATCACTATTTACTTTATAGCGTTGACGTTCTCCATTTTCATTCAGCATGTATTCAGATTTATACTGAATCACATTTTCGTACATCGATAGAGGTGCAGGGTCTAAAGCCGATTCTGTTCTGCCTGATTTCCCTACAACAGTTTTAATTTCAGGAATACTGGCAACTGCCATATCTAATTGTTGAAGTACTCGTTTATTTTCTTCAACGCCTGAATGCGGCATTGACGTTGGCATTAAAAGAAATGAACCTTCATTTAGAGATGGCATGAATTCTTTTCCTGTATTTTTCATTATAATAAGCCCAAAGATCAAGATAACTGTTGGTATTGATAAAAACAGCAATTTATTTCGTAAAGCCCATCGAAGTATACGTGTATAATTTTTTCTAAATAATGTAAAAATTCCTAATAATCCAAAACATATCAATCCTACGAAAACAAGATTCAAAAAAATATTTCTGTCAACACCTAAAGGCCTCCAATATTCAGCTAATAGAAAAACTATGGTTACTCCCGAAATTAGTATGTTAATCAGTTTAGTTTGCTTTTCGAAAAGTAGATTATTCGACTTTAATAAGGAAGTAATTGCGAAAGCAATTAGGACAAGTCCAAGCCAATAACCATAAACAATAATGGTAATTCCAAGTAGAATTAATATACCATTAACAGCATAATTTGTAATTTTTCTACGATTTTTCTTTTTGAATAAATAAGCCGCAAAAGGAGGTATTAAAAATAATGCTATAATTAAAGATGCCGTTAGAGCAAAGGTTTTTGTAAATGCTAAAGGCCTAAATAACTTTCCTTCGGCACCTATCATTGTAAAAACAGGAATAAAACTTATAATTGTTGTCATTACGGCTGTTACAATTGCACCTGAAACTTCAGTAGTGGCATTATAAACAACTGTGTTTATTGCTAAATTCTCTTCGTTTTCATCTAAATGTCTTATAATATTTTCTGAAAGTATAACTCCAACGTCAACCATTGTACCAATGGCAATAGCAATACCAGACAATGCCACAATATTTGCATCTACACGAAAAAGCTTCATAGCAATAAATACCATTAGTACTGCCACCGGTAATAAGCCTGAAATGAGAACAGAAGCGCGTAAATTAAATACCATAATAATAATCACCAAAATGGTAATTAGTATTTCTAAAATTAGTGCTTCATTAAGGGTGCCTAAAGTTTCCTGAATAAGCTCTGTTCTATCATAAAAGGGTACAATAGTTACTTGCGATGTTCTCCCATCGGGTAATATTTTTGAAGGTAACCCTGCACTTAGTTTTTTTATTTTATCCTTCACATTATTTATAACCTCCATCGGATTCGCACCATATCTTGCAACCACAACTGCACCAACAACCTCAGCCCCTTCTTTATCTAAAATACCTCTACGTGTTGCCGGACCTAATGACACCTTGCCAATGTCTCTAATTTTGATGGCCGTATAGTCTTCCGAAGTGACTACTGCATTTTCTATATCAGTAATAGATTTTATGTAACCCAATCCACGCACCAAATATTCTGCCTGATTGATTTCGAGCGTTTGTGCTCCAACATCTTTATTACTTTCTTTAACTGCTTTTACAACCTGTTGCAACCCTATATTATATTGACGCATTAATTCAGGATTCACATCCACTTGGTATTCCTGAACATAACCACCAATCGATGCCACTTCAGACACACCGCTTGCAGAGGATAAGGCATATTTTACATAATAATCTTGAATACTTCGCAATTCATGTAAGTCCCAACCCCCTGTAACATTTCCGTTTTCATCACGGCCTTCAAGGGTATACCAAAATATTTGACCTAATCCGGTTGCATCAGGACCCAATGCAGGTTTAACTCCATCTGGTAGTAAACCACTTGGTAAAGAATTTAATTTTTCTAAAATACGGCTACGACTCCAGTAAAACTCTATATCTTCTTCAAAAATGATATAAATACTGGAAAAGCCGAACATAGAGGAGCTACGGATGGTTTTTACCCCTGGAATACCTAAAAGTGATGTTGTTAATGGATAAGTGATTTGGTCTTCAATATCTTGAGGTGAACGGCCATCCCATTTAGTAAATATAATTTGTTGGTTCTCACCAATATCAGGAATGGCATCTACCGCTACAGGATTTCTAGGTAACCATTTTAGCTGCCAATCAAAAGGTGCGTTTATGGTCCCCCATCCTACAAAAATGATAAGTAATAAGACAGCTATGAGTTTATTTTCTATTAAAAATTTGATGCTTTTATTGAGCATTGGTATTGATTATTAAACAGTTAGACATTGGCGTTGAAAAACACCGAATACAAGAAATTATCCTAATGAAATACACCAATAGGAAAATACAGTCTGTTGTTTAAAAATCAAATTAAATATACCTCATCAAGAACTTGTATATTCTTGACTATCAGGGGCGGGGAATACTCCTTAGTAAAAGTAGCCGTGTACGCTTCTTCGAAAAGATTAATATATGAATCAACAAATAATGCAATAAATTGCACTTGTTGTAACTCTAAATTTTGCAATGCCTGCTGTTGGTTTTGATTGCCTTCTATTACTTCAGAAACATCTTTACAGCAAGGTTCTTTTTCTACTTCTTGTTGAGAAGAATTGTTATTTGTGCATTCATTCATTTCCATACCACATGAATCTGCTGTAACCATATAGGAAACATCTGCCACCTTATTACCACACAAGTGTTTATGTACAGTAAAAGAAAACGATGAGAACAGCACTAATAATGCCATTGCAACAGATGATATTTTATATAACACTTCTTTCATTTCACATCAAAAGTAGTCATTTTGAGTACATGAGATCAAAAATTATTGTTAATTTTTAATGAATTAAGATTAACTAATTCAACTACTTAACAAAATAATAACGTTTATCCAGGATAATTATTTCTCATGAACTTAATTATTGGCATAAAATAGTTTTAACTATAAATATTGTAAATTGCCTCATAGATTTTTAATTATGAGTCGAAAAAAAGAAATATTAAATAAGATAAGTATTGCAATTACGAATCATTTTGATACCCCTGAAGAAGCTTTTAATTTTTTTGATAAAAACAGCGATGGCACTTTATCAAAAACTGAAATTATAAAATTATTAAAACAAGCAGAAATTAGTGGATTTATAAGAGGAATTGTGGCTTCAAAGCTTATTGAGGGTTACGATTTTACAAACGATAAAAAAATTGAATGGAAAGAGTTTAAGAAAGCACTCAAAGAATTGGCTTAATTAAGCTTTCTCAGCTTGTTGAACTAGCCTTTTTTGATAGTAAAATGCCGGTAATAAAATCAACACAAATACGGGGTGAATTAAAAAACGACGGACATAAAAAGTAAATAAATACCCATTATTCATTCCTGCTCTTAACAGCAGGTAATATACGATGGAGAGTACAATAAAAGCGACAACATAAAACTTAATTGAAAATTTGATCAATCGCCTGTTCCGAAAAGCAACATAAATGATGGCCAAAGAAATAAGTGTATTCGTAGCATACCGTAAAAAAATATGAAAGAATAGCTTCATTGAAGCGAAGCCCGGTATTGTTTTATGAAGATAGTCATATTCAAAATAACTAATAAATGGATCATAAAACAACTTGTCTCCAAAAGCTCTTACCAACATCAGTAAAATTATTAATACGCCTATAATTGCTAATCTAAACCACTTGTTCATTTCTTTACACGTTTTAGATTAGAAAACTTATTCACCCAAACAATCCAAAGAATAAAGGTAGTACCATAAATAATTCCGGGAAACAGTAAACTATGCAAAAAGTATTGATAGTCAGGATATTTAGTCATAAGCAAACTTAAAATTAGAATTCTAAAAAGGTTCACTATATAAATAATTAAAGTGCCTACAATTCCGAATATAATGGTTGCTTTTAGGCTTCCAGAAAAGGCAATAATAAAAGTTAAAAAAAGAATAATAATACTTATTGAATTACATCCTTCTACAATATTTGCAGCATATACATCGCCAACAAAAAATTTCATTGATAATTCAGACTCATGTTGTCCGGTATATGTATTAAAACCTAAAAATTTGGCCAATTCATGCGTTTGGTAAGCCACTGTTTTTGTAATTGGAGCACAAGAAAAAACGTCTCCTTTCTGCTGTGTCTGTTTCAAATAAATTGAATATATACCTAATAACAAAAAATAAGTTATAAAAAACTTAAGTAAAAATTTTATGATAATTTTTCTCTTCTTCAAATGAAAGTAGTTTAATTTTGTGCGGCAAAGATTACAATTTCAAATTTAGGTGATTCCTGTGGATATAGTTTATTTCAAAAAAAATATTATCAACATAATAAATAACAAATCAAGTTTAAAGGATACGTTGCACATCATTTGTGCTTATCTAAAACAAGAAGTTGATCATTATGATTGGGTTGGTTTTTATTTTAAAAACGGTACAAAAGAAGAATTAAAACTTACTCAGTTTGCGGGAGAGCCAACCGAGCATACGATTATTCCTTTTGGCAAAGGTATTTGCGGCCAGGTTGCCCTAAGCAGTCAGAATTTTGTGGTACAAAATGTTTCAGAACAAGATAATTATATATCGTGCGGTTTTAAAGTAAAGAGCGAAATCGTTATTCCCATTTTTGTAAACGGAGAAAACATCGGGCAAATAGATATAGATTCGCATACCATAAACCCATTTACCGAAAAAGATACTGATTTGTTAGAATTTGTTTGCCGGGAAGTTGCTAAATTAGACCTTTTAACACTTATTTAATCATGACAACATCATTAATTATACTTTATAAAAGGGAGTTGAACAGGCTAAAAAATGAAATTTCAGCCTATTCTGACGATGCTATTCTATGGAAAGTTGATAATGATATTAAGAACAGTGGAGGAAACCTTGCAATACACCTTATAGGAAACTTAAATCATTTTATTGGAGCTACGTTGGGAAACTCAGGTTATATCAGAAAACGTGATAAAGAATTTAGCGATAAAAATGTTTCCCGTAAATCAATTATTGAACAAGTAAATGAATTAAAGGTCACTTTAGAAAGTATATTTTCTTCACTTTCTCACGAAGATTTAGATGAAACTTATCCGATAAATGTATTTGGAAAGGAAATGACAACCGAGTATTTTTTAATTCATCTTTATGGGCATTTAAACTATCATTTGGGACAAATCAATTACCACAGGCGATTATTGGACAACTGTTAATAAATTGTTCATTGTTTCTGGTACTTCCTTTAGTGATTAAACTAGAGCGTTTTAGTAGTTTTGGCTAACTTTAGCACACAATCAAATGAGTACTTCAAAAAAAGCCAAATCAGCACTAATTTCAGTATTTCACAAAGACGGATTAGCACCTATTGTCAATAGATTAAATGAATTAGGTATTACAATTTACTCTACGGGTGGAACCGAAAAATTTATAAAAGAGTTAGGTATTGATGTTATACCAGTAGAAGATTTAACTTCATATCCTTCTATTCTTGGCGGAAGAGTAAAAACATTACATCCGAAAGTATTTGGTGGAATTTTGTCAAGACGGCATAACGATAATGATGTCTCTCAATTACAACAATATGAAATTCCTGAAGTAGATATTGTAATTGTCGATTTATATCCTTTTGAAAAAACTGTAGCGTCGGGTGCTTCTGAACAAAATATAATTGAAAAAATTGATATTGGGGGCATTTCATTGATTCGGGCAGCAGCAAAAAATTTTAAGGATGTAGTCTGTATTTCTTCCATGGAACAGTACGACGAATTTTTAGAAATTATCACTACTCAAAATAGTGAAACTACATTGGAGCAACGTAAAAGATTTGCTGGAAAATCTTTCAATATTTCATCTCATTATGATACTTCAATTTTTAATTATTTTAATAAAAACCATGAAGAGCCAGTTTTAAAAATTAGTGAAACTAAGGGTAAGGTTTTACGCTATGGAGAAAACCCACATCAAAAAGGATTTTTCTTTGGAAATTTTGATGACATGTTTACCAAACTACACGGTAAAGAATTGTCATATAATAATTTACTGGACGTTGATGCGGCCGTGAGTTTAATGAATGAATTTAACACAGGGGTCTCAGGGCCAACATTTGCCATTTTGAAGCATAACAACGCTTGCGGTTTTTCAAGCAGGCCAACATTACACCAAGCCTATACTGGTGCACTTGCAGGAGACCCTATATCTGCATTTGGAGGTATTTTGATTTCAAATACTACGATTGATTTGAAAACCGCTGAAGAGATTCACAAATTGTTCTGTGAAGTTGTGATTGCCCCTTCTTTTGACAATGATGCCCTAGAAGTATTAAAAGGTAAAAAGAACCGGATACTTTTAGTTCTTCATGATGTGGAGCTGCCAAGGACAATTACCAGAAGTTGCTTAAATGGTGCTTTGGTTCAAGACAGGGATTTAAAAACGGATGCTGTTTCAGATTTAGAAACAGTAACGGTTGTATCAGCATCAGACAAAGAGTTAGAGGATCTTATTTTTGCCTCTAAAATTTGTAAACACACAAAATCAAATACTATTGTGTTGGTTAAAAACAAACAGCTTTGTGCTAGTGGTACAGGTCAAACATCACGTGTTGATGCGTTAAACCAAGCTATTGTAAAAGCAGGCCATTTTAATTTCGACTTAAATGGTGCTGTAATGGCAAGTGATGCTTTCTTTCCGTTTCCTGATTGCGTTGAAATTGCACATAATGAGGGAATTAACGCCGTGATACAACCTGGCGGGTCTATTAAAGATCAATTATCTATAGATTTTTGTAATGACAATAAAATGTCAATGGTCTTTACCGGCACACGTCATTTTAAGCATTAAGTATATATCGAAAAATATCTAAGATTGATGTGAAAGAATTATTTAAGATTCCTTTAAATTCCTTACCTTTGGCAATTCGCAAAAATAAATAACCCTAATTAAATAACTCTATGGGATTTTTCGACTTCATGACCGAAGATGTCGCTATTGATCTTGGCACCGCTAATACGCTTATCATACATAATGGTAAAGTTGTTATTGACAGCCCTTCAATTGTTGCAAAAGATAGAACTACCGGTAAAATTATTGCTATCGGACAAAAAGCAAATCTTATGCAAGGTAAAACGCATGAGAATATCAAAACTATTCGTCCGCTTAAAGATGGTGTAATTGCAGACTTTGAAGCTTCAGAGCAAATGATACGGGAATTTATAAAACAGATTCCTTCGATAAAAAAACGTTTTTTCTTTCCGCCTTCTCTACGGATGGTAATTTGTATTCCTTCGGGCATAACGGAAGTTGAAAAACGTGCCGTACGTGATTCTGCTGAGCATATGAATGCCAAAGAAATATACTTAATCCATGAACCGATGGCGGCCTCAATTGGTATCGGAATTGATATTATGCAGCCTAAAGGAAATATGATTATCGATATTGGTGGTGGTACAACAGAGATTGCAGTTATCGCTTTGGGTGGAATTGTATGCGACAAATCTATAAAAGTTGCAGGTGATGTATTTACAAATGATATTGCCTATTATATGCGTACACAGCATAACTTATATGTTGGTGAGACCACAGCTGAGAATATTAAAATTGATGTTGGCGCAGCCACAGAAGATATTGTAACTCCTCCAGATGATATACTAGTGCAGGGAAGAGATCTATTAAGTGGTAAACCGAAGCAAATAAAAATATCATATAGAGAAATTGCCAAGGCACTAGACAAATCTATTTTAAGAATTGAAGACGCCGTAATGGAAACCTTATCACAAACACCTCCTGAATTGGCTTCAGATATTTATAATACGGGAATTTACTTAGCTGGTGGTGGTTCAATGCTTAGAGGTTTAGATAAGCGTCTTTCACGTAAAACTGACTTACCTGTTTATGTTGCCGAAGACCCTTTAAGAGCTGTGGTAAGGGGAACAGGTATTGCCCTTAAGGATTTGGAGAAATATCAAATTGTATTGATGAAATAGTTAACCTTCTAAAAACATATGCAGCAGATTGTTAATTTTATAATAAAGTATAAATACTTTTTATTTTTTTTGTTGCTTGAATTAATTGCTGTTTCTTTCACCTTTCAAAATCATTCTTTCCATAAAAGTAAATTCGTAAATTCCGCAAACTATATTACCGGTGGTATATACAAGCGTATAAATTCGTTCAAAGAATACACCAATCTTAAAGTATACAATCAACAGTTACTTGATGAAAATACTCGATTAAAAAATATTCTTTCTCAACAATTAAAGGATAGTTTTGTACATGCTATCCAAGTACTTGATACTACAAAATATTTCCAAAAATATAGCTACATTTCTGGTAAGGTTTATAAAAACGAATATCATAAAAAATATAATTTTTTATTAATAAATAAAGGGTTGAGTCAAGGCATCACAGCCGATCAAGGTGTTGTAAATAGCAAGGGAATTATAGGTATAACAAATACTATTTCAAAAAATTACGCAACTGTTCTATCTATCTTAAATGAAAATTCTAAAATAAATGTGAAACTTTTGAATAGTCTGTATTTTGGTACGCTACAGTGGGACGGAAAAGATTATAATGTTCTACAAATTATTGATCTACCAATAAGAGCTAATATAAAAGTTGGTGACACTATTACAACAGGTGGAAAATCTACAATTTTTCCCGAAGGCATTCCCGTTGGTACTATTTTAAATTTCAACAAAGAAAATAATGTTTACCAAATCATTAATGTCAAATTATTTAATGATATGAGTGCTATCGGGCCCATAAACGTTATTACAAATTTTGACAAAGAAGAAATAATGGATTTGGAGGAAACTATATCTAATGAATGATGCCATAAAAAATATCATCTTATTTATTACGTTGATTTTAATTCAAGTAATTGTATTAAATAATGTTCTTTTTTGGGGCTATATCAATCCCTTATTGTATATTTTATTTGTTATCATTTACCCTTTAAAAAGGGATAGAGGCGTGTTTTTATTTGTAAGTTTTCTATTAGGTCTATGTATTGATTTTTTTGTAGATTCGGGCGGTATTCATGCCGCAGCCACACTATTTATAGCTTATATAAGGCTACCCTTATTAAAAGGGTTATTGAGAAAGCCTGAGATAGATTTCCCTGTATTTAACATTAACAAACTTCCATTTTTAAGATTACTTAGTTTTATAACCATCTTAACCTTTATTCACCATTTCATTATATTTGGTTTAGAATATTTCAGATTCAACGCTATCGTTACTATCTTTTCAAGAACATTTTTAACAAGTATCTTTACAATTATTTTGGTAATATTCAGTTTACTATTTATGAATAAAGGCAAATAGGCATGGAGAGAAAACATATAGCATACTTTTCAATATTATTGATAGGCATTCTATTTATAATGCGCTTATTCTATTTACAAGTTATTGCTACAAAATACAAACCTTCTCCTTTTAATAACTCAGCCATAGCCGTAAAATATGACTACCCCGAAAGAGGTTTTATCTATGATAGAAATAATATTTTGTTAGTGGCAAATCAGCCTTCATATGATATTATGGTTATCCCAAGAGACGTGAGGCCTTTAGACACATTAGAATTTTGTAGTTTGTTAAAAATATCTAAGGAACAATTTATAAAAGAATATAAAAGAGCAGAAAAATATTCTCCAAGAATACCTTCTGTTTTTTTGGCGCAACTGTCTAAAAGTAACTATGCCTATCTGCAAGAAAAGATGCATAAGTTCAAAGGATTTTATATTCAAAAACGTTCTTTACGGGAATATCCAATCAATTCAGCTGCAAATGTATTAGGTTATATTGGTGAGGTAAATAATGAGCTCATCAAAAAAAATAGTTATTATCAACAAGGAGAACTTATTGGCATTAATGGTGTTGAAAAAAAATATGAAGAGGCATTACGAGGTGTAAAAGGTGTAAAGTTCATTCAGAGAAATCGTTTTAATAAAGAAATTGGTCCATATAAAAATGGTAGCTATGATACCCTGGCCACAATTGGCAAAGACATTACTTTAAGCTTAGATATTGAATTACAACAATATGGTGAAGCTTTAATGGCAAACAAAAGAGGTGGAATAGTAGCTATTGAACCTTCGACAGGTGAAATTTTATCACTAGTATCTATGCCTAATTATAATCCAAATTTATTAGTGGGTAGAGAGCGTTCAAAAAATTACACCAAAATGCATTATGATGAATTTAATCAGCCTTTGCTAGATAGGAGCCTGAAAGCTCAATATCCGCCCGGTTCACCTTTTAAAATTATAAATGCTCTTATTGGACTGCAGGAACAGGTAATTTTACCTGAAAGCTCTTTCTACTGTTATGGAGGCTTTAAATATGGTAGAAGTGTAAAAGCATTTATGAAATGCCATTGTGGTGTGTATGGTTCTCCTATAAAATTGGATCGAGGTATATATAATTCATGCAATGCATATTTTGCCAATACTTATAAAAGAATTATTGAAAAATATCCTACTTCTGCCGAAGGAATGAAAAAATGGAGTGATCATGTAAAAAGTTTTGGTCTAGGGAATTTTTTAAATAATGATCTATCTTCAGGTAATAGGGGATTGGTCCCTGATGATGCCTATTATAACCGCTTTTACCCAAATTTTAAATGGGGAGCATCAACTACCATCTCAAATTCCATTGGTCAAGGTGAAGTATTAACAACCCCCATTCAACTTGCTAATATGACTGCCGCAATAGCAAATAGAGGTTTTTATTTTACACCACATATTATTAAAAAAATAGATAATAAATCTATACAAATTGATGTTTTTACAAAACCTAAAAAAACGACGATTGATCCCAAACACTTTGAGCCCATAGTAGAAGGTTTATTTAATGTTTTTGAAAAAGGTACTGCGAGAGGTTCAAGAGTAAAAGGTATAGAAATTTGTGGTAAAACAGGTACTGCTGAAAACTTTACTAGTGTTAACGGAAATAGGGTCCAATTTACTGATCACTCAATTTTTATAGCTTTTGCACCAAAAGATGATCCTAAAATTGCAATTGCAGTATTTGTGGAGAACGGATATTGGGGAGCGCGTTGGGCAGGTCCAATAGCCACATTAATGATAGAAAAATATTTGAACGGTGATACTAACCGGCCTTGGTTAGAGCAACGTATGTTTGAAGGAAGTCTTCAAGATGAATATGACAAACAATTACTAATACAACAACAACTTGCGCAAAAGGAAGACTAACATATTCGCGGGTATTGACTGGATCTTAGTATTATTTTATATAGTATTAGTATTTTTTGGTTGGGTCAATATTTATTCTACGACAGTAGGTCAAAACGATACTTCTATTTTTGATTTTTCTACGCTTGCTGGCAAACATTTGCAAAAAATGATATTTGGCTTTGCTCTTATCATAATTATTCTATCTATTGACTCAAAATTTTACGAACGGTTCGCTGGAATTATTTATATCACAACATTAGTATTGTTAGTTGGCTTATTTATTTTTGGCTCTAATATAAATGGGGCAACATCCTGGTATAATTTTGGAGGCATAAGTTTACAACCTTCTGAATTTGCTAAGGCTGGGACTGTATTAGCATTGGCAAATTTTATCAATGACCCCGTAAAGGATTTAAGCAATTTAAAATCGCAACTAAATGCATTCTTAATTGTCTTATTGCCGGCTATACTTATTGTGTTGCAACCTGACGCAGGATCAGCATTAATATATTTTTCTTTACTCGTTGTACTCTATAGGGAAGGGTTGCCAGCCTATTATTTAGTTATTAGTTTCATGGCTATCATATTATTTATTTTGACATTGTATGTGGGCTTTACAGTATCTCTTCTTATAATTTATGCCATATTAACACTCTTTTTTGTTTATATAATAAACTTTAAAAAATTTCCATTCAAAAGAGAATGGTATAAAATAGCTGCTCTATATTTCTTTATTGGATTGTTTGTTTTTAGTGTTGATTACGTTTATAACAATGTCTTCGAACAAAGACACAGAGATAGGTTTAGTATATTATTGGGTAAAACTACCGATACAAAAGGAATAGGTTATAATACACATCAATCAATGCTTACGATAGGTTCTGGTGGACTAACAGGTAAGGGCTTCTTGGAGGGTGATAGAACACAAGGTAATTTTGTGCCTGAACAGCACACTGATTATATTTTTAGTACCGTTGGAGAAGAATGGGGTTTTTTAGGAAGTAGTGCTGTTATTATTATTTTTGTTGCCTTTTTACTGCGACTTATACAAATGGCAGAAAGACAAAAATCTACCTTTAGCAGGGTTTTTGGTTATTCTACAGCTGCCATATTCTTTTTCCACTTTATGATAAACATTGGTATGGTTATAGGCTTACTACCTACTATTGGTATTCCACTACCCTTCTTTAGTTATGGTGGTTCTTCATTATGGGGATTTACAATTTTACTTTTTATTTTTATTAGGCTTGATGCCGATAGAACTTATGAGTGGTAAAAATATAAAAAGTAAACTCTATTTTCATAAAACAAAAAAGACAGCAGTAAGCCGTCTTTCTTTAATTTATGTTTCAGATACAATTATAGTGCCGCTACAAATCTGGTCAATTTAGATTTTAAATTAGCTGCTTTATTTTTATGAATGATATTATTTTTAGCTAATTTATCAATCATTGCTGCAACCTGAGGTAATTGTTTTTCAGCATCTTTTTTCTTTTCAGTTGCGCGCAATTCTTTAATAGCATTTCTTGTAATTTTATGCTGAAATTTATTTCTTAAGCGCTTTGTTTCGTTGCTTCTTATCCTTTTTAATGCTGACTTATGATTTGCCATTTTGTTTTTGTTTAATCGTTCAATTGTTTATTTGTTTAATCGTTTAATTTATTCTGTATATCTAAACGAATAAACAAATCCACGAATTAACATTCCTTTTTGTAGTCCGTAGGGGAATCGAACCCCTGTTACCAGGATGAAAACCTGGCGTCCTAACCCCTAGACGAACGGACCATACTATTAATTTCTCTTCTAAAGCGAGTGCAAAAATAAAACATTTTTTTAACTCTGCAAGCGCTTTTCAAAAAAATTAGTAGGCCTTAGCAAATAGCACTCTTTTCAGTGAAGGTTTGCCGCTAAAAACACAACTGCCTTCCTCAGTTTTCCCTTCTATTGGTATACAACGTATGGTAGCCTTGGTCAACTCTTTAATTCTATCTTCGGTCTCAATAGTACCATCCCAATGCGCCGAAACAAATCCTCCTTTGCTTTCCAAAACCTTCTTGAATTCATCAAAAGTATCAACTTCAGTAATATGGCTATCTCTGTATATTTTAGCTTTATTAAATAAACCCTCTTGAATTTCCTCCAACAAGTTTTCAATTACAGCAACCAAGTTCTCCTGGCTAACAATCTCCTTTGTTAAGGTATCTCGCCTTGCTAATTCGACAGTTCCATTTTCGATATCACGAGGTCCCATGGCAATACGTAAAGGCACTCCTTTTAGTTCATATTCAGCAAATTTCCAGCCTGGTTTATATGTATCTCTATCATCAAATTTCACAGAAATTCCCTTGGCTCTCAAATCAAGAATTATTGGTTTTACTTTATCAGAAACGGCTTGTAACTGCTCTTCGTTTTTATAAATAGGAACGATCACAACTTGTATAGGTGCTAGTTTAGGAGGTAATACCAGACCTCTATCATCAGAATGGGTCATTACTAAGGCTCCCATTAATCGTGTTGAAACACCCCAGGAAGTTGCCCAAACATACTCTTGTTTTCCTTCTTTCGAGGTAAATTTTACATCAAAGGCTTTTGCGAAATTTTGACCTAAAAAATGGGATGTCCCAGCCTGCAAGGCTTTACCATCTTGCATTAAAGCTTCAATAGCATATGTCTCTAAAGCACCTGCAAATCGTTCACTTTCAGTTTTGGTACCTTTAATTACCGGCATAGCCATAAAATTTTCTGCAAAATTTGCATATACTCCCTGCATCTGTTCAGCTTCAGCTATCGCCTCTTTTTTTGTTGCATGCGCTGTATGCCCTTCTTGCCATAAAAATTCAGCCGTCCTCAAAAATAATCGGGTACGCATTTCCCAACGCACTACATTAGCCCATTGGTTTATCAATAATGGCAAATCCCTATAAGATTGCACCCATTTTTTATAGGTATCCCAAATAATGGTTTCTGAAGTAGGCCTAACAATTAATTCTTCTTCCAACTTAGCATCTTCATCCACTATAATACCACTACCATCTTCGGCATTCTTTAACCTATAATGGGTTACTACAGCACATTCTTTGGCGAAACCATCTACATGACTAGCCTCCTTACTAAAATATGATTTAGGTATAAATAAAGGGAAATAGGCATTTTCATGACCCGTTTCCTTAAACATTCTATCCAATTCAGCTTGCATTTTTTCCCAAATGGCAAAACCATAAGGCTTAATAACCATACAACCCCTTACTCCAGAGTTTTCCGCTAAATCAGCCTTAACTACTAATTCATTATACCATTTAGAATAATCCTCATTTCTTTTCGTTAAATTTTTACTCATATATTTACTTTTGGCATAAATATTGTAATATAATTAACACAATATTAATTCAGTGCAAAACTAATTATATTTTGTAATTTAATGCAATTAAATTTACTCAACATGAAAATAAAAAATTATACAAACGTTAAAGTCACTTATTTATCCCTAATCGGATTAATTTTGTTAGGCTTAACTTCATGCGGTACATATCAAAGTACAACTAGTGAAGATGATGGTATATATGCTTCTGATGAAGCTAGAAAAGAGGTGGCAGTTGTAGAAAGCAGGTCTAATAAATATCAAGATTATTTCAAGAAAGAAGCAGAAAAATATGATGAGTTAACGGACGATGATATATTTACGAATATTGATGAATATGGATATGGAGAAGATGAAGAATATGTTGACGATGGTTATGTTGAAGGAAATTCACCATGGGAATATACAGATAATGTTACAGTAAACTTTAATACCGGATTTGGTTTTGGTGGTTTCTACAGCCCATATTACGGATATGGATACCCATATTATAGCTCTTACTTTGGTTATGGCGGTTATTATAATCCTTATTATTATGGCGGATTTTACTCACCTTATTACTATGGAGGTTATTACTCGCCTTATTATGGATATGGAGGCTTCTACAATCGCTATTATAGATATCATAGTCCCTATTATTATGGTTATAATAGATACAACAGTTATAATTACGGAAGAAGATATACCTCTAATACTGGTAGAATAGGTAATAGAAGTGCATTTAGCAGAAGATCGTCAACCTTGGACAATAGAAGTACTATTAACAGAAGAAGTACAACTTCTTCAAGAAGAACCAATGGTATAAGTCGAAGTAGCACAACTAACAGGCGTAGTACCAATGTAAGAAGAAATTCTACCAACGCCAGAAATAATTCTACTATCAGAAGAAGTTCTACTATTAGAAGAAACTCAGGCACTTCAAGCCCTCGCTCCAGTGGAATCAGAAGAAGTTCGGGTAGATCACATTCTTCTGTATATAGCACACCCAGAAGTAATACTAGACGTGTTGTAAGGTCCAATCAGCATTCAAATGTAAGAAGAACAGCTACTTCTCCGACAAGAAGAAGAGTCAGCTATTCTAGCCCAACTAGAAGAACGGCTACCCGGTCAAACAACAATTCTAACAGAAGAATAAATTCTCAATCTACTTCTAGAAGAAGCTATAGTACTCCAAGAAATAGCGCTACTAGAAGTTCTGGCAATAGGAGTTCTGGTCGCTCTTCTGCATCAAGAAGTACTTCGACTAGAAGTTCTTCATCAAGATCATCATCCTCAACTTCAAGAAGCAGTTCCAGACGATCTAATCGATAAAAATTTATTAAAAAAAATAACATGAAAAAAGTTCTATTTATAATAGGAGGATTACTATCCTCTTTAGCGATTAATGCCCAAATTATGAGTCAAAGTGATGTTGCTATTCTCTTTTCTATGAAAGATAATAATGGTACAGCACGTTATAATGCCATGAGTGGTGCTTTTGGCGCCTTGGGAGGAGACATGTCGGCAAGTGATGTAAATCCTGCTGGTTTAGCTATCTTTAAAAATTCACAGGCTACGGCTACTTTCGGATTGAGAAATACTGATGTCGGAGCTTCCTTTGAAGGAAATTCAAACATTTTTGATGATAGTTATTTTAATTTGAATCAAATTGGTGGTGTAATGGTTTTTGATAGTGGCCATCAGTCTAATTGGACAAAACTTGCTTTAGGTGTTAATTATACATTGGCAAAAGATTTTGAAAACTTTTATACGGTTGAAGGAAATAGCGGTATCAGCAGTATTGATATTGTTGAATTCGGAGAACCGATAGTTAATTTTAGGGACGATCCTTATCTAAACTTTGATGGAAATACTACTAATGATATCTTTTACAATGATGTAGATAACCAATTTTTTAGAAATATAACAAACGGACAAAACGAAAAGTTTACGTTTACACTAGCCGCTCAGTATAATCAAAATTTACACCTTGGTTTTTCAATAGTTACGCATAGTGTGGATTCATATCAAGCTACATTATTCGAGCACGCAAGTAATGATGGTGACGGCAATACTTTTGATGCTTCTTACTTGCAAGAGTTAAGAACATTTGGTGAAGGTGTTGGCGCATCATTTGGTTTAATTTTTAAGCCTTCTCATGAAACTCGTTTCGGTTTAGCTTACCAAACTCCTGTATGGTACAACTTAACGGATGAATTTATTGACGATCTTGAAATAAGTGTTAGTAATGATCCAGAACTTTTTGTGCTGCGAAACGATTTAAGTGCTGCGGATTATAAATTTACAACACCGAGTAGATTAACCGGTAGTTTTGCTTATCTCTTCGGTAAGGATGGTTTGATAAGTTTTGATTACTCTTATAAAGATTACCAAAATATTAAACTAAGGCCTACGGGAGATTTCAACGATGTAAATCAAGAATTATCTCAAACCCTAAAAGGCACTTCACAGTTTAAAGTGGGGGCTGAATGGCGTTTAGATAATATAAGCTTAAGGGGCGGTTATTTTTATGAAGAAAGCCCTTTTGAAGATGCCTTAGATTCTGATAATATTGAAGGCTATTCATTAGGTATAGGTTTTAAGTTTGGTTCAAGAACAAAATTAGACTTGGCATATCAAAACTCAAAAAATACAGGTGTCTATAATTTTGCTAATGCAGATAATTTCCCTGGTGCAGAGTTAGATATTACCAATGATAAATTTACGGCAACGTTGGTGATTGGTTTATAAATTTAGAGTTTTAATATATCACCCAATAGCCTGAGTTTAATAGCTCAGGCTTTTTTTATAATCTACTCTTTTCTAACAAACTTATTTTTTTTGAAAAGTGTTTCTGCTCTAAAAGATTATTAGATTTTTTAATTGCTCTTTTTAGAGCCATTTTTGATTTATCAAATTGATCCAGGTCTTTATACAATTCTGCTTTAACCGCATAATACATAGCACTATCATTAAAATTTGAGCTTAGTTCATATAATTTAAGCTCATTCATCGCTTGATTTGCTCCGTGTACTTTATTATACGATATCAATCTATTGAGAACTACTACAGGAGACCTTTGTTTTTTAATAAGTATATCATAAAAATCTAAAATACTATTCCAATCAGTTTTAGAAAAACTTTCAGCAATTGAATAACAATAAGAAATTGCAGCTTGTAAATGATAACCTGAAGGTTCTTCACTTTGTTGTGTTGCAAGTCCTAAATATTGATTTCCAACAACGATTAAATCTCTATCATATTTCTTTCTATCTTGGTGTTCCAGATCGACAATTTCATTATTCGCATCTATTCTGGCTTCAAATCGGGATACATGAAAACACATCAAAGCAATCAGTGCATTTACTTCAGGCTGATTACAGTATTTATTTTCTGTAAGTAATAATGCCAATCGTATCGACTCAAAACAAATGTCTTTTTTAATTAAAACTTCTCCCGAAGTAGTTCTGTACCCTTCAGAAAACAACAAATAGATAATCTTTAAAACTACATTTAATCTTGACCTCAAGCCTAATTCCATAGGAATTTTAAGGCTTTTAACATTTGTTCTTAGTTTCTTTTTAGCCCTCGTAAATGCTTTAGCAATAGTTTCCTCTTTTTTTAACAGCGCTTTGGCAATTTCCTTATTACTAAAACCGCCTATTAATTTCAAACTTAATATTATTTGATATTCTTGTGAAATTGAGGGATGGCAGCAAGCAAATATCATTTTAAGTTGGCTATCGCCAATAATAGTATTGAGATGAATATCTTCAGTATTTGAATTTATTTCTTTTAAAAACGCTTCAGTTTCTTCACGCAACATTGTTTTTTTATCTTTTCTCAAGGTGTCAATCAAACTATTTGTCGCTACTCTTAACAACCATCCGGTAGGGTTCTTTGGTGTTTCTTTATAAGACCAAAGTTGCATGGCTTTTAGAAGAGTATCTTGAACGGCATCTTCAATTTTTTCAATATGTGCAGGCCCAAATTTATTTATGAGTAAAGCAACAATTTTTCCATACTCATGCCTAAAAATATGTTCAATTAGAATGTTGGTTGAATTCATATTGTAAAAATAAAAAAGTCCGAGATACAATCACGGACTTTAATTCATTTGATAACTTGGTTACATATCCATCGACATAATTTCGCGGACCTCTACATTACCATTATGCTCAAAAATTGGACATCCTTTTGAAATCTCTACAGCTTCATCAAGATGATTTGCTGTAACTATCAAGTATCCGCCAACTACTTCAGCTCCCTCAGCAAAAGGGCCATTGGTAATGACTTGCCCAGCTTTTTCTACCACTTTACCTTCTTTGTTTAAAGGCAGCCCATCTACTAATTGTCCTTTTTCTTTAAGGCCTCCCATCCAGGTGCCCCATTTTTGCATGTGTGCCTGCATTTCATCCGGTGATTGTTGAATTCTTGAAGCGTCTCCACCTCTAAATAAATACAAAAAATTGCTCATACTATTACTTTTTAAGTGATTATTAAATATTTCTAAAGTATTGACGTATTTCTCATTTACTTTTGGACAATTATTTTTATTTTTTCATTAATAATAGCAAATCTATCTCACAAAAACTTTATTTTTATGTAATAAATGTTCTTACACAAGCACCCATATCAACCATTTATTCCAAAAAAAGCAACAAAACTAATCGTAGGTACCATCCCTCCTCCTCGCTTTTCACAGCGTAAACTGTTACCGGGTGATGTCGATTTTTGCTATGGCAGCAGAGACGGGCAACTATGGTCTATTTTGAATAGGATATTTAATTTGGATTTAACATTTGAAACCACTGATGATGCCGTTGCTCAACGTAAAAAATTTTTAACTAAATCAAAAATTGGCATTTGTGATATCGTTGAAAGTTGCAAAAGAGAAAAAATCGATGCCTCCGATTTGGGAATGCAACAGGTTCAGCTTCGTAATTTGGTTAGTTATTTACAACAACACACAACTGTTAATACCTTGATTTTTACAGGTGGAAACAGTAAAAACGGACCCGAATACTTTTTTAGAAAACATTTAAGGGAGTATAATTTTAAATTAGAGCTTATTTCGAATGAAGTACCGCGAATACATCAATTTAACCTTTGTCATTCTGACCCTGATCCCGAGTACTCGGGAGGGGAAGAATCTAAACCTCGTGTTATAAAAACCGTTTCATTAACGGCACCTTCGGGGTCGGCAAACAGAGCAATTGGAAGTATGGATAGCTACAAATATCTTAAACAACAAAACCCTCAATTCAATACTTTTGATTTTAGGGTATTGCAATATAAAAAATATTTTACCTAAAATATTGAGGAAACTATTAAAGCAATTTTATGCCTCTCTTGCGGTATTGATCTAGAATTGCTGAGTTTGGATCAAGTTCAGTTACAAGAGTATCCAACTCATTAATATCACAAATTTTGTATCTGTTTATAGTATTTAACTTTTCCGAAATTGTTAAAGAAACCAATCGTTTTGAAGCATTAACCATGGTTTTTTTCAATTGAGCAATTTCCCAATCAATAGCGGTGATACCTTCAACTAAATCCAGATATCCCGTTCCTAAAAAACAAATATCAGCTTTTATTCCAGATAAAAATTTTATAGCACTACCTCCTGTAGCTAATTGAGATCTTTGTGATAATTTTCCTCCAATAAAAATTACCTTATCACTTTCTGACACATTATTAAGCAACTCGATTGCCATAGGTAGACTCGGAGTAAAAAAGGTAAGCTCTAGTTTTTGAGGGAGTAACTTGGCAAACTCTAAATTTGTAGAGCCTCCGCTAATCAGCACGACGTCTCCTTTGTTTAATAAAGAAATTCCTTTTTGGGCAATGATAGATTTGCTACCCAATTCATAAATTTCCCGCTTACGGTCTGTATAGATATTAAAACCATTTGAAACTGCACCGCCATGTACCTTTTTCAATTCTTTTAAGTCATCCAACTCTTTGACATCCCTACGAACAGTATCCATAGAAACTTTTAATATCCCTGATAAATCTGCCAACAAAACTCTATTATGAATATGCACTTCGTCAAGTATGATTTGGTGTCGTTGTTGTTTTTTCAATCAAAAAAATTTAAAGATTTACAATAATATAAAAATTGATAATAAAAAGCAATCTGGTCTTTTTTATGCCATAAATTTAAGCAAATATATAATATTTTATGCAATAACTTTTTTTGAAACAGCAAATATTGCAATTTTTTGCTGTTTTAAGTTGCAGCTTTAGCAATATGTTTTATATATTTGAAGTATACTAATAATAAATTCTAACTCAAATGAAAAAAAATTATTATCTGTTTTCGACAATCCTGATGGTATTTTTTGTTCAAAGTTTATTTGCACAATCAATAACCATTTCAGGTACTGTAACTGAAAAAGGGAGTGGAAATCCATTACCCGGTGTAAGTGTTTTTATTGAAGGAACCACTATTGGAGGTGTAACTGACTTTGATGGAATATATTCCATTAATGCAGAAAATTCAAAAGACAAACTCCTTATTTTTAGTTTTATTGGATATAAAATTGTTTCCGTAAAGCTTACTGGTGATAGTCAAGTTATTAATGTTGCATTAGAAGAAGATGCTAATGCACTTGATGAAGTAGTGGTTACTGCTTTGGGTATCAAGAAGGAAACGAAAGCTTTAGGGTATTCATTAACTAAAGTTGGAGGTGATGATCTAGCAGAAATTAAAACTACTAGCGCAGTTAATTCCTTGCAAGGTAGAGTGGCAGGTGTTAATGTATCAACAAGTAGTGCTGGTGCAGCATCTTCCAGTAGAGTTATTATTAGAGGAGCCAGTTCGCTTTCAGGCGACAATCAGCCACTGTATGTTATTGATGGTATTCCAATAGTTAATACAACAAAGGCTACGATTGGCTCAGAAGATGGACATTTTGGTGATGGCGGTGATGATGTTTCCAGTATTAATCCTGATGACATTGAATCTGTGTCTATATTAAAAGGTGCTGCTGCAGCTGCTTTATATGGTTCGTTAGCATCTAATGGTGTTATTATGATAACAACTAAAACTGCCAAAGAAAATACGGGATTTGGAGTTGAACTTTCAACTTCTTATACTATACAAGAGCTTAATACTGATATATTAGATTTACAAACAGAATATGGTCAGGGACGTAGTGGTTTATTGCCCGGATTTGAATGGGTCCGTGATGCTAATGGCAACCCATTAAATCAAGTAGAGATAGCCGGAACAGATGCTCAAATACTTGATGCGTTCAATTCATCTTTGAATTCTTGGGGTGCTAGATATGATGGCACACCTGTATTTAATTGGCAAAACAGATATGTGATAAATGGAGATGTAAAAGGTAAAACACCTTATTCATATACTGGCGATAATAGAAAGAAATTCTATGACACAGGTTCTACTCTAATAAATAGTGTAGCATTAACAAAAGGAGGAGAAGACTATAGCTATCGTATTTCAGCTTCATTTTTAGGTAATGATGATTTAATGCCAAATACTACTTTAGATAGACAATCTTTTTCATTTAACGGAAGCGCGCAGATAAATCCAAAATTAACTTCTACTATTAATACAAGATATACTATTGAAAAAGTTCATAATCGTGTGGGGATTGGTACATGGCCCGGCAATGCAAATTATACTGCGTTAGTATTACCAAGCAATATTGATATTACTGAGATGAGACCTGGTTTTATTCCTGATGGAACCGTTTTATTTGATGGTACAATTCCTGTAAGCGGAATTGAATTGAGATTCCTACCTAGTGATTTTGTCCAGAATCCATATTGGGTAGCAAACCATTTTAATAATGATGATACTAAAAACAGAATAATAGCCTCTGCCAATTTACGATATGATTTTACAGATTGGTTGTATGTAAATGGTAGAGCCGGAATCGACAACTATGATTATTTTAGGAAACAAGTTATACCTTTTGGAACAGGCTTTGCTTCTAAAGGAACAATTGCTTTGACAAAAAGATCTGTTTCTTTATTTAATACTGATGTAATGTTAGGTGTTGATAAAAGTATTACAGAAAAAATATCTATCAATTCGTTTATTGGTGGAAGTGTTAGAAGAAGCAAAGTAGAATCTCTTAATAGTAATGGGGATAATTTTGTAGTTATAGGGCTGGAAGATTTGGCCAATACAGAATCACAAAAAACATCTTTTGGGTTTTCTGAAACACAAACGAATTCACTTTACGGATCATTTGAAGTTGACTATGATAATTACGCATATTTAACTTTTACTGGCAGAAATGATTGGTTCTCAACACTATCATTTCCTGGTAAAACATCACCAAACAATGAATTCTACTGGTCAATTAGTGGATCTCTTTTATTGCACGAAGCGTTAACATTGCCCGAGTCTATAAATTTCTTAAAGTTAAGATCAAGTTACGCACAAGTTGCCGGTGGAGCAAGAGAGGCTTACCAGTTAAATCTTGATTTTACGATACTGGATTCTCATTTAGGAAATCCATTCGGAACAATAAATGGAAGTAATATTCCGAATCCTGATTTAGTACCATTTCAAAAAATTGAATTTGAAATAGGAGTTGATGGACGTTTTCTTAAGAATCGTTTGAATTTTGATTTTGCATATTATAAAAATGAAACTACAGATGATATTGTGGCTTCAAGAGCATCAAGTACATCAGGGTTTACTACAGCCGTTATAAATTCAGGTATATTAGAAAATAAAGGTTTTGAATTCTTAATTGGAGGAACACCTATTAGAAATGACAATTTTTCTTGGCAAACCTCATTCAATATGAGCCATAACAATAGTGAAGTTACACAAACTAACGACGAAGGAACAGGTATTGGGCTGGCCGAATCTAGAACTCATACGGCACAAATAAGACAAGAAGTTGGTGATCCTTTTGGTGCAATTTATGGTTTTTCTTACTTAAGAGATGATGCTGGAAATATAATGTATGATACAACCAATCCTAACATTCCAAAACCACTACAAGGAGAATTTAAAAAATTGGGTGATGGTGTTGCCCCAACTACTTTAGGGTTAAGCAATACCTTTATTTATAAAAATGTAAGTTTAAGTTTTTTAATTGATGGTAAATTTGGAGGACAAATGTTTTCAGGAACAAATGCTTATCTTTATAGTTTCGGTGTACACAAAGAAACTCTTAGAGGTAGAGAGAATGGTTTAGAAGTTAGTGGTGTTGACGAAAATGGAGCACCATTTACCGGCGTAGTTAGAAAAGATCTATTAAGTGAATACTATAACCATATTAATGACAAAATAGCAGAAGAATTTATTCGCGATACCGATTTTATTAAATTTAGAGAATTAAGTATTGGGTATAGAATACCTAAAAAAGTATTAGAAAATACTTTTGTAAACGACGTGAAAGTATCCTTAGTTGGTAGAGATTTGTTTTTTATCAAAAAAGATATTGAAAATGTTGACCCAGAAGCTTCTTTAGGCAATTCAAATGGCCAAGGTTTAGAGCGTTTTGGAGTTCCCGCAACTAGAAGTTTCGGCTTCACAGTAAATGTTAAATTTTAAAAATATAAAAATGAAAAAAATACTTATTTTATTAGCATTAGTAGTAGCGTTTGGTTCTTGCGATGATGGCTTTGAGGAAATGAATGTAAATCCTACCAAACCAACACAGCTAGAACCGAAGCTTAAATTGACCTATGCACAATTGGCAACCAACGGACAGGATGGAATTAGATATTTGTTCGGTAATTTAATATATGTTCATTCAGTAGCACAATATATAAGTACATTATGGGCAGATGGAGTCTATTATACAGAAAATGATAGCAGAACAAGTCAAGTGTTTGATTTCTCTTATCCTACAGCAGTTAAAACAGTTGTAGACTTAGTGAATCAATTAGAAAATGCAGAAGATAGCTCTACAAAAGATGTTGATTTGGCTATTGCACAGGTACAAAAGGTACTTATATTTAGTAGAATTACTGATCTTTACGGTGATATTCCATATAGTGAAGCAGGTAGAGGCTCTATCGATGGAATTCGCTTCCCAAAATATGATAAACAAAGTGAAATTTATGCTGATATGTTGGCTAAATTAGAAGGAGCAGGAGCGGTACTAAAAAATGGAGGAACCAGTTCATATGGCTCCGCTGATATATTTTTTAATGGCGATGCTTCTAAATGGAACAAATTTGCCAATTCTTTAATGTTGCGATTAGCAATGCGTATGGTAAAAGTAGATAATGCCGGAGCAGAAGCTTGGGCAACAAAAGCTATTAACGGCGGTTTGATGGAAAGCAATACCGATATTGCATATTTAAAATATGATGCAATTAGTGCTAAATGGGATATACAAGGAAATCCATTTATTCAATCAATTGCCACCAGAGCTAATACGCAAGTTAGAATGGTATCCACTTTTGTAGATGCAATGAAAGATAAAGGCGATCCAAGACTGTCAGTATGGTGTTCACTTTCTAATGGCAGTATTGATTCTGCTGATCAAATGGGTATGCCACCAGGCTTTGGTACAACTGATGTGGGTGCTTTACCTAATACTGATATTCATGCTTATTCAATGCCTAACCTTGATGTGGTAGGAACAGGTGATAATAGAAGCAATTATAATCAACCTTTTATTTTACAATCTTATGCAGAGGTTGAGTTTATGTTAGCTGAAGCTGCTGAGCGTTGGGGATTAGCTGGAGGTGATGTTCAAGGGCATTATGAAACTGCTGTAAGAGCAGCTATGAAACAATTATCCTTGTTTAATAATGCTGCTCCAATCACAGATGGGCAAGTTGACACTTATTTGTCAGCAAATCCATTTAATGCTTCTGATGCATTAGAAATGATTGGTGATCAATATTGGCTTACGGTATTTCCAAATGCAATTGAAGGTTGGCAAAACTGGAAAAGAACAGGTTTTCCTGCCTTAGTTCCAGTTGACTCCGATAGAGGTGTTACAGGAGGAGTAATACCAAGAAGATTACCATATACTAATGCCGAAAAGTTAAATAATACTGCCAATGTTGAAGCAGCTTCTGCCCAGCAAGGTGGAGATCTTTTAACTACAAGAATGTGGTGGGATGTGAATTAAATTCAAGAACTAAAATCTTATAATGTCATATGTAAACCATTGTTAACTTATCAAAATAAAAAAGAGATAACAATACTAAAATTCCGGCAAATCTATTTTATAGGATAATTTCATTATTAGTAATATTTGAGTTAGTGTAATGTGTATTTAGAGCAACAAATTTGTTGCTCTAAATACAATTCAATGTATCTATTGATAAATTATCTATCTCCATTAAAAAAATGAAAGTTAAACAGGTCTTGATATATTAACAAGAGACAGCAACGCTCAGAACAAATTCAAAGGTAATGTAGCATTGTTATAAAGGATAATTGGGTACCAATAATTTGTGTAATGGCCCCTATTATTAACTATTTGTTCAGCATCTATTTTAAAAATACATACAATTTTGACTTCGGATTTATAAATATAGCCGTGAATGGAATAATAACTATTATCGGATTAGTAATGATAAAAAGAAATAAATGGACATAACAAAACTAACCGCATACCAATTATTTAAACATTATAAACATGAATAATAAAATAAACAGAATTCTCTTATTACTATTTTGTGGTTGTGCATTCTTTTGTTTGTTAGGGTGTAATCACAGCAATGCAGGACAAAAGATATCTATAAAAAATGGCGAGATAGAGTTGAGTTTTGATAAGAACACCGGGGAATTTACTAGTTTCCGGAAGTCTGATAATTCATATGAATTTCTGGATCCAAGGATTATTCCCAAGTCACTTTGGGAGATTGATTTACTTCGCCCTTCCGGGAAAAAAACAATAAATATGACAACTCCATCGGAGTTTCATTTCTCAAAGCGAGATCCTTATAACATCGTTTTAACCTGGGATAAATTTATTGGAATTGGGAATAATGATTTTAAGGTCACTGCAATCATTAAGCTTGAAAAAAATAAACCTCTAACATCATGGAAAATATCTGTTGAAGGCTGCGAGGGGGAAAAAGTAAGTAGGGTTGTGTTCCCTATAATAAGTGGTATAAAAGATTTGGGTAATGAATATTTGGCTGCCCCTAAATGGATGGGCCAGAAAATGAAAAACCCTAGAAATCATCTTTCAAAAATACAAGGCAAAGAAAAAAAATATGAATGGGACTATCCAGGCAGAATGTCATTACAGTGTATTGCATTATATAATGATTCTAAGAAATTCGGATTGTATGTTTCCTGTAATGACTCTTTGGCTTATAGAAAAAACTTTTCTTATTTACTAGACAGCCTGAATAGCCTGACCTATAAAATGACCAACTACCCTGCAATAGATCCTTCGGTGGACATTTATTCTCCTTCTTACGAAGCGATAATCGGATCATTAGAAGGAGATTGGATTACCGCTGCCAAGCAATACCGGGAATGGGGTTCGAAACAGAAATGGTCTTCTGAGAGTAGGTTTAATAAAGGATTAACTCCTCAGAGTTTAGAAAAAACTGCCTTATGGGAATGGAACAGGGGAAGATCTTCTAATGTGCTTGTCCCGGCAAAAGACTTAAAGCAAAAACTGAATTTACCGGTAAATGTTTTTTGGCACTGGTGGCATGGGTGCTCCTATGATGATGGGTTCCCGGAATATTTTCCGCCTAGAGAAGGGAAAAAATCTTTTACAACAGCTATTAAATCTGCAAAGGATGAAGACATAAGGGCTATCGTCTATATGAATCAAATGCAATGGGGTACGAATACTGAAAGTTGGAAAAAAGAAAATGCCTTGTCATATGCAGTAAAAGATATCAATGGGGATACCAGAACGCATGTGTATAATGTGTTTACTAATAAATCATTGACAACTATGTGCATGGGAACACAATTTTGGAAAGATAAATATTCCTCTTTATGTGATAGTGCAATAAATACTTATCAAACTAATGGGGTTTATATGGATCAGGCGTGTTTTAGCATTTTGTGTTATGACGAGACTCATGGGCACAGTATTGGAGGAGGTAATTACTGGCTTAAAAATTTTGCTAAACTTACCCGCCAGATTCGCTCAAAGTTTCCTCAGAATAATGATAC
>Ga0209633_10000044_pt1 | contig 150152 bp, 135 predicted proteins | sample Cruoilmetagenom1_FD_187290 | JGI IMG/M metagenome (GOLD analysis project Ga0209633, IMG submission 187290) | Oil polluted marine microbial communities from Coal Oil Point, Santa Barbara, California, USA - Sample 1 (SPAdes) (version 2) | ecosystem: Environmental > Aquatic > Marine > Oil seeps ... | reverse complement strand
TAGTTATGCTTTTAAATAGTGTCACGCTACTGTCGTCCAGTAGATGATTATATAGGGTATTTCTCTTTGCTATTCAGTCTAAGTTAATAACTTATCCTATCTAGCGAGCCGACTATCATATCATAATAATTTGGTTTGTCAAGCTTTTTTATAATTTGTTTCAATAAGTTATCTGGGTTTGTTATATGTAATTCACATATAAGTCGTTCCAGTTCGTCTTAATGAGGTGCGTATTATAGACGTTTAATTTGTTAAGTCAAGAAGTAAATTATTTTATTTTAAACTAAATTAATCTAAAATGAATTTTCTGGACTGGATGATTAAGTAGTAGCTTGGTTAAAACTAGCTATGGTTAATCAGTGGTAATCCACGCCAATCCGCCTTCCCTTCCGACTGGGTGGCATTATACGCGGTTTCAGATGGGGGTCAAGGGGGTTTGAAGGTTTATTTCTGATTTTTTGATAATGCTAAATCTATGTATCAATCCAAGACGCTATTTAAGACGCTGTTAAGGGCAAAGATTCTTCGTCCATTTCCGTGCTTTGTTACCGCGAACACATTGATATTGCACACCATACTGAACCCAATGCCAACTTAATTCAGATGGCGTACCTTTTAAGGTAAAGCTAATACGATAACGTTCTGCGCTAACACTATCATCCATGAGACCTGAACGGGTAATGACAACAACGGCTGTCTTGGGCTGGGCTTTTGATGGATAGAAGAAAGTTTGCGCCAAATCATAATCCGCGGACACCTCATTAATACTGCTATTGATGAGTTTGAGCTTTTCAAAACCACAAGAAATCAGCCCTGTTTGAATAGGACACGGTGCTGATGCATAAGTCACTGCGCGGCCATTAACGCTTAAATGCTTAAAGTTGGCTGGATTTGCAGCTTCAGCCCGAGATATGGGACTTATTGAGTTGCTAGTATTGGCATATGAAGATGCTGAAACCAGTGAAAATGAAAATAAAGCACTCGCTATCAAACCTCTTATCAAGTGTGTTGAGGTATTTGAGACCGGTAATAGATGATTAAAACTATTTAAGTGCAGCATAATAACCTCGACGTTTATTATCAAATAGCGTTATAAAAAGGCTAGTCATATAATGTTTATATAGCTATACCATACAATAACATATTAAAATTATTTAATAATAACTCCAACCAGGTGTTATTTGTGTCTTTTTATTATAACCATCTCAGTTGTTATGATTATCTCTATCAGAGCCGTATATTGGTATGCAACTCACCACCCTAGCACGCAAATAAAAACCGCCTATTAAAAAATAAGCGGTTCGTATGTGCATGTCTTAAGCTAACATCTACCATAAAGCAATCATAGCGTTAACTGGTGGCTTTGCTTTTTAGCGTGGTAAAAATACCTGATAACGCATAGATGATACCAATGGCTAAGATGCCCACAGGGATATCATATAAGATGATACTCATGACCAATACGCCAATGATAAGCACCACAAAAGGTACTTTCTTCTTGTCGAACTCTTTAAAGCTATAGTATTTGACGTTACTGACCATCAATAAGCCACAGATAACGACCCACGCGGCAAATAAGAACATGACGGCAGTATCGTATTGTCCGATCCATTCGTTATGATCGACCGCAACCATCACCGCTGCCGTAACCAAGATAGCGGCCAGCGGACTTGCCAAACCGACAAAGTATTTTTTATCGACAATGCCAACTTGAACGTTAAAACGCGCGAGGCGGAAAGCGGCACAGGCAGTAAAGACAAACGCACATCCTAACCCGACACGACCTAAAGGTTCTAAAGCAAAGCTATAAATCAAAATGGCAGGTGCAACGCCAAAGGCCAGCATATCGGCAAGTGAATCATACTGCTCGCCAAAAGGGCTTTGCGCATTAAGCATACGCGCGACCCGCCCGTCAGCGCCATCAAGAATGGCGGATAAGAAAATCGCCAGTGATGCTTTATAAAACTCGCCTTGGGTACTGGCTAAAATAGAATAAAAACCCGATAGTAACGATAAGGTTGTGATGAGATTGGGCGCTAAATACACACCGCGACTGACCACGCGCTTGCCTTCTGCAACTTCTGCTTCAATCACCTCAAAGGTTAAGCCATCATAATTGTCATTATCCGCGAGACGAATATTGAACTCATGCTCATCAACAAAAGGCGGCTGAGTGGCGGCGCTATCTTGTAATAGTGGCTCTTTTACCAAACCGTCATTCATAACTTTATCAGTTACTAGACTGCTCTTGGCAAGGCCATCCTTTGCAATGCTACTTGATGATTGATCAGTCGTCATAACGATATCCTTATTCGCCAACCAGCCAGCGCACATTGGTGGCACTGTCTGCAGACAAGTCTGGCGCATCTTCAACTTTTAACACCGGCTGTAAGAAACGCAATATCTCACGCGCATGGTTGTCAAACTGCCAAGGCGGATTGATAATAAGTAGACCTGTACCGTTCAGACCTACAGCAATATCATTAGGATAAATATTGAGCTCGCAGACCAATTGACGTCTCATCTCAGTACGCTTAAGCTTTTTATAGAACAGCTCAACCGCTTCGATATTTTTAATCGGATACCATAACGCATAAGTGCCTTGTGGCCATTTCTCATAAGAGGCGACCAACAGATTAATCAGGCGGGTAAAGTCTTTATGCTCTTGCTCGTAAGGAGGATCAAGGAAAATCAGACCGCGCTTTTCTTTTGGTGGAATAACCGCAGCGATACCTTCAAAGGCATTGCGATGATGAATACCAATCGGCAATTTATGCAGCTGATAATTTAAGGCATCATATTCGCTAGCTTTGGCTTCAAACGCTTCACCGCGTACGCCAGCATCAGGATTTTTTTCAACATGATGGGCAATCCACCACGGCGAGCCGGGATAGACTTTTTTGTCATAAGTGAAACGGGCTTGCTTAATGCCTTCCATATAATCTTTGACTGCCGTCGGTGCTTTTTCGACATCAGCTTTTACTAAGGCTTGGATACCACCTTTGGCTTCACCTGTTTTGCGCGCCTCTTCACTGCCGAGCGAATACAGTCCACGACCGCCATAAGCATCTAGTACATAAAAAGGTTTGTTTTTTTGCCCCAATTGATTCAGTAGTTGTACCAATAAAATGTGTTTAACGACATCGGCAAAGTTACCAGCGTGATAGGCGTGTTTATAATTCATAAGATCAAAAGTTTAAATAAGAAAAATTGCATCTATGGTAGCATAGACAGGGTAAAAGATAACGATGGTTTTGGTAAAAAGGCATGGATTGGCTGTGTATTGACAGCGAATGGCATGTTTATTGATAACGGCGAGACAAAATGACGCAGATTATTAGCAATCTTGAGGTGACAAAGTTAGTCGTCCATAATCCGATTGGACAGGATAATCCACCATTACTGTTTCCGCATAATGGCGACGATAACCAAAAGCCGCCAACTCAGCACGTATTAGCGTTATCAGACTTTGATGTCGATTGGCAAAATAAGATTACCGATGAACAGCTAGATAAGTTTGTAGATGATGGTTGGATGATTATTGATGAAGTGTTTGAGAATAAAGCACTATTAGCCTTGCAATCCGAGAGCGGTTTTATTGAGTATCGTGACGCAGAGTTGACGGCTGGCATTCGGGTCAGCGATATTCGCGGTGACCGCATCCGCTGGATTACAGAAAACTTCTTTGCCGGATATTATTATCTGCAAAGTATCAATGCGCTTGCTGCTTTATTCAATCAAAGCTTGTTTGCCGGCATTCGCCATAGTGAAGCACATTACGCTTGTTATCCGGTGGGTTTTGGCTATCAATGGCATAGCGACAATCCAGCTGGGCGTGATGAGCGTGTTATCTCGGCGGTGTTTTATCTTAATGATGATTGGAGCAATAATGACGGCGGCGCTTTAGAAATAGTCGATAAACATGGCATTCATCATAATGTCATGCCTGTCGCCAATCGACTAGTCATATTTGATAGTGACCTACAACATCAGGTGCAAATTGCTCATCGTCAGCGTTATTCTATCGCGACTTGGATGCGCCTTGATGGTCTGGTGCCTTTTGTTGAAGACAATATTTAACATTCATCAGCTATTACTTTTACTTTAAATAAGCCTTGTTAATTAAGGATAATGACAATGCATAAAACCTTATTTAGAAGCTTACTCTTACTTGTTATGTTCCCTCTAATTGTGAGCTGCGAGACGCTTAATCATCAAGCGCCTACTCAACAAAACAATGAGTTATTTTTTACCTATTATTTGCCAAAATCCACTCCTGAAGAACCTCTAATAATTAATCCGACCGCTATTACTACTGAATTCAAATATAAGGATGGGTGTCTACTTGCATTTGATGGAAGCAGATGGATGACACCTGTATTTCCCGAAGGACATGCAACTTTTGATAGTCAGAATAAGACTTTAAAACTATTAGGAACAAGTTATAAAATGGGTGATGTCATTTCTGCAGCTGGCTATGTGCGTGCTTACAACAGTGACAAAGTTAAAAACTATAATAATACCCCAGCCAAAAACTGTATTACAGAGTATCTCGCAATATATTACGGCGATTATGAGAAAATTTACTTGGATAAAAACTAAAGTTATTTTGAGCATCAGAGTTGATAAGCATCAGCATTAGATAGATATTATAAAAATAAGCCAGATGTTATCACAAGAAATAGTAAATCAACTTATCTAGGACTGTCATGAGTTTAGAAAATAAGAGTAAAACCCATCAGCAACAAACCTTAGAATTAAGTATCGCCCTACTTGAGCGGCCTTCGGTCACACCAGATGATGATGACTGCCAAGACATATTGTCTGAGCGCTTGCAACAAGCAGGGTTTGACTGTGAGTTTATGTATTACGGTGATAGACAGGCAAAAGGTGAACAAGCGGAAGTCAAAAACCTTTGGGCGCGCCGTGGCACTACTGATCCCGTTATTTGTTTTGCTGGTCATACCGACGTCGTGCCTACAGGTGATGAAAATAATTGGACCTATCCGCCATTTACGCCAACCATTGCCGATGGTTATTTATGGGCGCGCGGTGCAGCTGACATGAAAACCGGTATTGCTGCTTTTACTATTGCCGCTGAGCGTTTTGTTGCCAATTATCCTGAACATAATGGCTCGATTGCTTTTTTAATCACCTCAGATGAAGAAGGTCCGTCCATCAATGGCACGGTCAAAGTCATGGAAACCTTAGAAGCACGCAATGAGAAAATTACCTATTGCCTCGTTGGTGAACCATCAAGTACTGACACGCTTGGCGATATCATTAAAAATGGTCGCCGCGGCTCATTGGGCGCAGAGCTTACCGTCACTGGCAAACAAGGTCATGTTGCCTACCCGCATTTAGCTTGCAATCCGATACATGCAACGATGGCAGCTTTAGCGGATCTGACAGCAGCCACTTGGGATAACGGCAATGACTACTTCCCTGCAACTTCCCTGCAAATCTCTAATATCAATGGCGGTACGGGCGCGACCAACGTCATCCCTGAAACGCTAAAGGTTGTCTTTAATTTCCGCTTTTCTACAGAAACAAGCGAAGATGAGCTAAAAGCAAAAACCCATGCTATTTTTGATAAATATTTTGAGAACAGCAAAGCCAGTTATGATATTCATTGGAAATTATCCGGTCAGCCCTTCTTAACTCCTGAAGGCAAACTCGTATCAGCCTGTCAAAAGGCGATTAAATCTGTGACCGATGTTGATACCACGTTATCTACATCAGGCGGTACATCAGACGGACGCTTTATCGCGCCAACAGGTGCGCAAGTGGTTGAGCTTGGCGTGCGTAATGCCACGATTCATCAGGTCGATGAAAAGGTGGAAGTAGATGACTTGGGGAAATTGGCGCAGATTTATGAAGGGATTTTAGAGAATTTGTTGTTGGATTGAAAATTTTTATCAAATATTTGAGGATATGCTGCAATGATTCAATTTAACCCTATGACGCTCGCCTTTACTGTTGTCCTGATTGCGCTATTAAATGGCTGTAACGCCACATCATACGAACCAGTAAAATCTGAACCTACAGGTACGGTAGTTGGGCAAAAAAAAATTCATATTGATTGGACAAAAATTGATACTAAATCTGATGTTTCTATCGACAATACACCACGAGATGTTGACTACCCAGACCATATTGTTAGTTTAGCAAATGCCGTTAATAGACCTGTCGCCGATATTTATCGTCATGAAATGGTATATGGTTCAGCAGAGGTGCAACAGTTCGTGGATCAAGTAAAAGCACAACTTGGTGATAGTTATGTTGACATTTATGGTAATGCGGATGGTGTGCCGAAATATTTTATCGTCACGCGACCGAATGTAGTCGCTGACAGTTACGAATATGTCATTAAGAAAGGCGAGCTACGCGGCTTTAGCATGGCTATTGAAATATTACCAATAGCGGATAGAAGTCGCGCTCAGATGCTAGATGTTTATAATAGCCAAGAAGATATGGAAAAAATTGATAAAATCATCAAAAAGTACGGCGGCGAGATGCAAGGGATAGGCTTTACGCCTATGGGGTTTAAAATTGTTATCGATACTTATTTTCAAAAATCTTTAACGCCTATACGCCATAAACAAGTAGAAAATGAGCTAAAACAGTTAACAGGTGTGAATGTAGAAGTTAGGCAAACGGGCAGGTTGATCTTCTAAATTTATTTTTAAAATTATCAGATTGGTGGGTTACGCTTGAGCGAACCCACCCTACAACACCTTCAAATATCATAGCTATATTCTAAAACTTCTACTCAATACCAATATAGAGATCTACTTGCCCATACTCTAAGTTGCCACCGATATAATGCTCAAAATCAACATTGTACGTTCGTACATGCTCACAGCTTCGGTCATTAAAATACGTCCACGCTTTTTCCCAAGCGTTCATCACAGTATTGGGCATTCTACCTTCTTCAGAAAAGACCAAATATTTCCCTGCAGGAATATCTACGCTGACTAGAGTGCCATTCTTAGCACTAGCGCTATTATCTGACCGTTCTTGCTCGCTATCTACTTTCCAACCGGCCACAACATCAAAAGCACCGACCAAGTCATCGCTCTCATAGTTATGATAGATACCGTAAATGTCTTCGCCTTCAGGAAGATTGCCCGCATGATTTTGATAAAACTTTTGCCATAAGCGACCTAACTTGGCTGTTTCCTGGCTAATTTCAGCATTATTGGTGGTGCGAACGCTGATGCCTTTGCACGCTATCGCTTCGGGTAGCTCTTTGATTTCTGATGTCATAATGCGGCCTATCCTATATATTGATGCTGTTTTGTGTTTAAAAAAATATTTGATACGATTAACGTTGAAGGATTACTCTAATCTGCTTCATCAATCCAGTTCATTTGAATGGCTTCTAAGATACCTTCGTTTGAGCGCTGCGGGTCATCATCAAAGCCTTCAAGCTCAGTCACCCAGCGATGCAAGTCAGTAAAGCGAATGTATTGCGGATCGGTCTCGGGGAATTTCTCGTAAAGCTCAATAGCGATATCTAAGCTGTCTGTCCATTTTAATTTCTGCGGGGTCATAGTAGCTCCTTAACTTATCATTATTTTATAAATGTCATCGAATTGATGGTCATTTAAGCTGGTTATTTGCTTGACGATTTTCTTGACCATTTAATAAGCCCTATCGTAGCAAAATTCGCCCGCTGATTATAGACAAGTTCGTTATAGAGCCTTTGTTGATTTAGCTTATTTTCTCTATTTAGCAGATTTAATCGCTACTTGATGCTGATTCCAAGAATCAATGACCTCATTTGTCTGCTCACCTGTCATATCCAATACCTCTGGCGCACACTTACCTTTTTTATTGGTCAATACAAACTTAGTCATACCAACGCCCATCAATTGGTTTTTGACAAAGAAGCGCGTTTCAAAATAAACGTATTTTTTATCCCACCCGACAAGCGTACTATTTACCGTCATTTTACTCAGAAACTTAATTTCTTTGAGATAGACCATTTCTTGCATGGCGATAATCCAGCCGAGATTTTTAATATCCTTTTGATGACAGCACGCCATCAGCCATTTAGTAATGTTTAATTCTATAAAAGATAAGTAGCGATAATTGGGCAGATGATCACGAAAGCCCATGTCATGTGGCAATACTCGATAGTGGCGCACAATTGGTGCGGACAAAGTTTCGACACTTAAAGTTTCGCTAACCGCTTGCTGTTTAAGTTGCTGCTTTAATAAGCTGACCATAATAAAAAAACGTATCAACATGTTCATAAGGAAATCTCTTCACTGTTATTATTTATTAATCATGATTGCATATAGTTGAATATAAATACTGGCTACCTTAACGCAAAAAAAGCCACCTCAGTGACTTTTTTATGGCAAAGCTTAGATTTAGTAATTTATATCTAAAAACCGACTTTAAAGATTAGTGCGCACCATTAATACTACGCACCATCTCTTCAACCATTTTCTTGGCATCGCCAAAAATCATCATGGTTTTGTCCATATAGAACAAGCTGTTATCAAGCCCTGCATAACCGGTATTCATTGAACGCTTGATGACCATTACCGTTTGCGCTTTGGTAACATCTAGAATAGGCATACCAAAGATTGGCGAAGATGGATCGTCTTTTGCTGAAGGATTGACGACGTCATTGGCACCGATGACCAAGACCACATCGGTACTGGCGAAGTCAGAGTTAATCTCATCCATCTCAAGAATATCATCATACGGTACATCGGCTTCCGCCAAGAGTACGTTCATATGTCCTGGCATACGACCAGCGACTGGATGAATGGCAAAACGTACATTCACGCCTTCGTCTTTTAATAGCTCATACAATTCTTTGACCGCGTTTTGGGCACGGCCTTGCGCCATACCGTAACCCGGTACAATGACCACACTACTGGCATTGGCCATAAGAAAGCCTGCATCTTCTGCTGAACCTGCTTTATAGTTCTTTGGTGCGCCATCATCGCCGCCTGCAGCGGCAGCTGTCGTACCCATACCGCCAAATAAGACGTTCAACAATGAGCGGTTCATGGCTTTACACATGATATAAGATAAAATCGCACCTGATGAACCGACGAGCGAACCTGCGATAATAAGCATCGAGTTGCCAAGGGTAAAACCAATACCTGCTGCCGCCCAACCTGAGAATGAATTCAATAACGACACAACCACTGGCATATCGCCGCCACCGATTGGGGCAATCCACATCCAACCAAAGATAACTGCAATCACTGCCATCGCATAAAATGCTGGCAACGAATCGGTCATAAAGTAGACGATACCAAAGCCAATCATGGCAATAAATAACAGCGCCTGTACCGGTTTGACCCAGCTACCAACCAAGGTCTTCGCCCAACTCTTCGCGGCCAATTTACCAAAGGCAAAGACTGACGCTGAAAAAGTAATCGCACCGATAAAGCAACCGATAAACAATTCAACACGGGCAACTGCGCCATGCTGTTGTTCAGTATGCAGTACCGTTGCTAATGCAATCGCCACCGCTGCCAAACCAACAAATGAATGCATCAAAGCCACGGTTTCTGGCATTTGAGTCATAGCGACGGTTTTTGCTTTCCACATACCGACGAGTGCACCTAATACCATCGCACCGATGATTAACCACAGCACAGGGCCTTCCGCTAAGAAGAATGTCGTTGCTACCGCAATCGCCATCGCCACCATACCAAAACGGTTACCGCGAATAGCGGTTTTTGGACTAGATAAACCACGTAAGGTTAAGACAAAAAGAATGGCACCGATTAAGTAGAACCAATCTGCATTTGCTGCAATCATATTTGTTAAATCGCTCATGCATCGCCTCCACTTTCAGTCGTCCCAGTTTCAAGAGCGGCTGCTTTTTTTACTTTAGGTTTAAACATTGCAAGCATACGTTCCGTCACAGCAAAACCACCGAAAATATTGATACTGGCTAAAAATACCGCAAAGGCACCTAGCAAACTGGTCGGCGTAAACATCGAACCATCGATAGTAACGGTCTGTAGCATCGCACCGACGATGACAATACTTGATAAAGCGTTGGTGACCGCCATCAATGGTGTATGTAATGCAGGGGTAACGCCCCAAACGACGTAGTAGCCAACAAAAATAGCGAGCACAAATACGGTAAAAATCGCTACAAACGGTGTGCTACTCATGGCCGCACCGGCTGGCGCTGCAGCTAAAATAGTGGCAATCATCTAATCCTCCTAAAAATTTTTTCGTGTCTGGCAAATGTAGGGTAATGAGGTAGTCGAAACTTGATGTTCAAGGCTTAGCGTTTAGCAAGGCGTACTTGGTTGTCATGCGTCACTGCTAACGCCCCTTGAATCTCATCATTCATATCTAAATTTAGTGCCAGTGTATTTACTGAAGTGTCGTCTGTAGCTGCAGGAGCAATTAAAGTAGTGATAAAATTGACAAGGTTATTGGCATATAAGTCTGAAGACTGCGCTGCCAGTTGCGATGGAATATTAGCCGCACCAACGATACGCACGCCATTTGCCGTGGTAATGGTTTCATCTGGCACACTGCCTTCTACGTTTCCGCCCGTACCAGCTGCCATATCGATGAGCACTGAGCCTGCTTTCATTTTGGCAAGCGTCGCCCCGTGTACCAAACGCGGTGCGTTACGACCAGGAATTTGCGCTGTAGTGATAACGATATCAGCATTGCTTAAGGCCTTGTCAACCACTGCCGCTTGGTCTTTGATATATTGCTCTGATGGCGTCCACGCATAACCACCTGTAGACTTAGCTGTCTCAGCTTCTTCTGCACTCATCGGCACATCAAGCCACTTACCACCTAAGGATTCTACTTGCTCGCGAGCGGTCGGACGTAAATCACTTGCTTCAACGACAGCGCCTAAACGCTTAGCCGTTGCAATCGCTTGCAAGCCTGCAACGCCGACACCTAAGATGACGACTTTGGCAGGCTTAACCGTACCAGCTGAGGTCATAAACATTGGGAACGGACGCGAATATTCGTTGGCGGCTAGCAATACTGCTTTATAACCGGCAAGGTTGGCTTGCGAAGACAAGACGTCCATATTCTGGGCACGTGACAAGGTACGTGGCAATAACTCCATTGCAAAAGCGGTGGCGCCTTTTGCCGCATAAGTATCTAGCTGGCTATTGCGATATGGGTCCAGCATCCCGATAACCACTTGACCGGCCGTTAAATGCTCAGTTACTGCCGCTGGCAAGTCGTTGACCGTGGTAATAATTTGAGACTGGTTAACGACCTCGGTACTACTGTTGGCAATGTCAGCACCCGCCGCTTGATACAGCTCATCAGCATAATATGCTGCTTGACCTGCACCTGACTGAATGACGACTTCAAACCCTAGTTTACGTAATTTTTTTACCGCGTCTGGGGTTAGCGCTACCCGACTTTCACTTGCGCTATCTGCACTAATAACACCGATTCTCATACCGTCTCCTTACTTACGTCTAATGACTATACTCACGTCTAATGACTACCTTTTAACACCCTCAACGCACATTTAAAAAGCACAGGGGACAAAAAAATCTTTGGTCATGGTTGGTTTAACACTTAAGACCAAAGATTATCAATTTAATAAATGATGACGCCTTTGCCATCATGCCTTTTTATTATAGAGATATCATCTGCTAACTTTCATTGCCTAATGATGACCCACAAGTAAAATAAAAAGTTAGGCATTTACACCATCATCATAACTTTTATTGTTATATTAAAAACTTTTATTTTTTCCAAAAGCGCGCAAAGCCTGTAAGCTATTAGCTCTGAGCCAGCGCATAAATGGTTTTAATATTTGACATATGTCTACGATGACGCTTAAAAATACAAAACAGCTACGACTAAGTCAAGATAAAATACTGCCTAACGTATAATAAGAAAACTTGACACTTAATTAGAACGCCCTTTAACTCATTATAAATAAGGACTAACCATGTATTTTTTACTTTCCCCTGCCAAATCTCTTAATGAGAAAGATGCTGTGCCAGTCAATCTTGGCAACTACTATAGCCAGCCCGAGCTGATTGAGCACTCGCAAGTGCTAATGAAAAATCTAAAAGCAAAAGAGCCGATTGATTTGCAAGAGCTGATGAGCATCTCTGACGATTTGGCGCAGCTTAATGCTAAGCGCAATCAAGACTGGGCTTGGAGCGAGAATGAACCCTTTACGGATAACAACGCCAAACCGGCGGGCTATTTATTCGATGGTGATGTTTATAGCGGTCTTGATATGTATCAGATGGACAAGGACACCGCTATTTATGTCAATGAACATTTGGGTATTTTGTCAGGGCTTTATGGCGTGCTAAAACCACTTGATTTAATCCAACCATATCGCCTAGAGATGGGCACCAAGCTAAAAAATGAGCGCGGTGATAATCTCTATGAATTTTGGGGCGAGGCAGTGACTGACGCTATCAATGCACGCATGGCGGATAGTGATGACAAGGTTTTAATTAACCTCGCTTCTAATGAATATTTTAAGGTAATAAAAAAGAAAGCGCTAAATGCTGAAATTATCACACCACGATTTGAAGATGAGAAAAATGGCCAATATAAAGTGATTAGCTTTTATGCCAAAAAAGCCCGTGGACTGATGGTGAAATATGCTGCTGATAATAAACTGACCAATGCGGAACAATTAAAGCAGTTTGATTTGGCGGGGTATTATTATGTCGATGAGTTGTCTGATGATAAAACGTGGACGTTTAGAAGAGATGAGGCAAGTCAGTAGTTTTTAAAATGATATTTAATTTGCATAAAAGAACCCCGATAAGCTCAGCCTATCGGGGTTTTATTTTACCAATTACTATAAAGTAAAAATTATAGTATTAAGCATTACAGGTTAAGAGGCTGACTACATCATGCCGCCCATTCCACCCATACCGCCCATTCCACCAGCACCGCCCATGCCACCCATACCATCATCACCTTGCGGTAAATCAGTAATCATGACTTCAGTAGTAAGCATGAGGCCTGCTACAGAAGCGGCGTTTTCTAGTGCTGAACGAGCAACTTTCGCTGGATCAAGGATACCCATCTCTAGCATGTCGCCGTATTCGCCAGAAGCTGCGTTGTAACCGTAGTTACCGCTACCGCTCTTCACTTCGTTAACCACAACTGAGGCTTCTTCGCCAGAGTTGGTGACGATTTGACGTAATGGGGCTTCCATTGCGCGACGTAAGATATTGATACCAGCGTTTTGGTCATCGTTATCGCCACGTAGCTCAGACAATGCGTTCATCGCACGAACTAGGGCAACACCGCCACCAGGGACAACGCCTTCTTCAACCGCTGCACGAGTCGCATGTAGTGCATCATCAACACGGTCTTTCTTCTCTTTCATTTCAGTTTCAGTCGCAGCGCCAACTTTGATAACGGCAACGCCGCCAGCAAGTTTTGCCATACGCTCTTGAAGCTTCTCTTTATCATAGTCAGACGTTGATTCTTCAGCTTGACGTTTGATAGATTCAACACGGTTTTCGATGTCCGCTTTGTTACCAGCGCCATCAACGATAACGGTGTTTTCTTTACCGACAGTGACTTTCTTGGCGGTACCAAGCTGCTCAAGAGTCGCAGTCTCTAGGCTTAGACCAATTTCTTCAGAGATAACCGTACCGCCAGTTAGCGTTGCGATATCTTCTAGCATGGCTTTACGACGATCGCCAAAACCTGGTGCTTTAACCGCACAAGTTTTTAAGCCGCCACGCATGTTGTTTACAACTAAAGTAGCCAACGCTTCGTTTTCTACGTCTTCAGCAATGATTAGCAACGGTTTGCTTTGCTGCATCACTTGCTCAAGTAATGGCACGATTTCGCGGATATTGCTAATTTTTTTATCAACAAGCAAGATATATGGGTTTTCGAATTCTGCAGTTAAGCTGTCTTGCTTATTAGCAAAGTACGGGCTGATATAACCACGGTCAAACTGCATACCTTCAACAACTTCCAAGGTATCTTCAAAGCTTGAACCTTCTTCAACAGTGATAACGCCTTGCTTACCGACTCTTTCCATCGCTTGTGCAATCAACTCACCGATTTTGGTGTCTGAGTTCGCAGAGATAGAACCAACTTGGGCAATCGCTTTTGAATCATCAGCTGGCGTTGATAGCAAATGGATTTGCTCAACAGCAGCGCGAACGGCTTTATCGATACCGCGTTTTAGATCCATTGGGTTCATGCCAGCGGCAACAGATTTCATGCCTTCTTGCAAGATTGACTGAGCCAATACGGTCGCAGTCGTTGTACCATCACCAGCAACATCGTTGGTACGGCTAGCCACTTCACGCACCAATTGCGCGCCCATGTTTTCAAATTTGTTTTCAAGCTCGATTTCTTTGGCAACCGAAACACCATCTTTAGTGATGGTAGGTGCGCCAAATGATTTATCGATAACCACGTTACGACCTTTAGGGCCTAAAGTTACTTTTACCGCATTTGCTAGAACGTTTACGCCGTCCATCATTTGTTTACGGGCATCAATGCCGAATTTTACGTCTTTTGCCATGTTAAATTACTCCACTATTATAAGTATGAGAATGCAATTAAATGTTTCAAAGAAATTTTTTATAAATGCTCTTGAGGTATAAATGGTGTCAGCTAAAAATAATTAGTTAACATTGCCTCGTGGACAATTAGCCTTCTAGCACACCCAATACATCAGATTCTTTCATAATCAATAGCTCTTCGCCGTCAACTTTTACCGTTTGACCAGCATATTGACCGAACAAGACTTTATCGCCAGCTTTTACATCTAACGCGCGAGTTTCACCGTTGTCACGAATCTGACCGTTACCGGTTGCTAGCACTTCACCTTGTGAAGGTTTTTCTTGAGCAGAACCAGGAAGTAAGATACCACCCGCAGTTTTTGTTTCTTCTTCTATACGGCGGACGACAATACGGTCATGTAAAGGACGAATGTTCATCGATATGACTCCAAAAGTTGGTTATTAAAAGTAAGGGTTTATTTGAATTAATGATCTCAATACCAAGATCTAGCAGAATGACTGCTTAAAAACAGCATTCTTTAGATAAGCTTTGAGCTTGTATCAAAAAGTGGGGGCAAGGTGAGTTCGGTTCAAGTGTAAAGGCCAAAAATTTACAAGAATTTTGCACATTGTCGCTTATTCAGTCAGTAATGATGTTTTAAAAAAATCATTTGATTGAATTGCATGCTATTAAAGGTCTCAGCATTATTCTAAAACATCGGATTTACTATCGAATAGCGGCTGTAAATGCAAGCGATGAGACCTGAATGCACTTTAGTTATTGCTATCTATTACATTTACGCCGTCTTACTAGAATTACAGCAAGTTACTGCGCCTACTTTATTTAGCAAAACCAGCAACATTAACTACATTAGCCAAACGCTTGACTCTGTCGCGGCCCTTGAAAATGTAACAGAGTATGACCATATATAAGACTGAGCACATAACAAGACCTATAAATAAAAGCTAACAGTCAAACAAAAGACAATATTTATAAATAAAAGCTGATAACCCAGCCTGAAACCAAATTAAGGAATATCCATGAGTTTTTTATTAAACAATAAACAATCCCTAGCAACCGATTCTAATAACCCCAAACGCAGCCCATCTAAATTTTTTACCGCCTTAAGCACTGGGGCGAGCATTGCTGCGATTGGAGCTTTAAGTATGACCGCACCTACCCTTGCCAGCGCCAAAAACATTGAACCATCAAGCGCCAATTACAGCTTTACCGTTGAAGACAAATACAAAGGGACGGCTACGCGTACGTTAAATAAAGCCGGCAATACGTGGAAATATAACGTCAATGCGCGGGTAGCCGGTGTCGCAAGTGCCGCGCAAAACAGTACCTTTAGCATTAACGGTAATAATGTCGTTCCAACCCAAGCAAGCACTACTTATAAGCTATTGGGTGTTGGTCGTACCCATAAACTGGACTTTAATCCAAGCAGTAAAAAGGTAGTGAGTAACTATCGTGGCAAATCAACGACCATGAATATGGCGCAGCAAGCCTTTGATGATTTGAGCCTTGAGGTGCAAATTCGCCAAGACTTGTTAAATGGTAAATTCTCTGGCAACTATTACATGGCGAAAAAAGACAAAGTAGAAAAAACGCCCTTTAAAAAATCAGGTAATACTAAGATTACCGTGCCAGCAGGTACCTTTGACACCGTGCGTGTCGACCGTGTCCATGATGACAACAGCCGCTCGACCAGTTTTTGGTTGGCGCCAAGCTTAGATTATCTACCGGTTAAAGTCAGTCAGATTAACGACGGTAAAAAGATGGATTTGGAATTAACCAAGGTTAATTAAGCCATTATTTCTGCATAAATGACTAACATAAAAAAGCGGCGCTCTACTTTAGAGCGCCGCTTTTTTGCTATCAATCTTGCTATCAATATAGGTTACAACAATACAAGATGCCAAGACTCATCTAGCGAGAACGTGGTTGCTTAACGACATTATTCATTGATGGCAGGCGCTTTAGTAGGATAAATAACCAAACATTGATTGCCAGTAATAGCACAAAATCAAGTAGATATACCACTATCTCAGCCCAACTACTGCCATAGATGCGCGCAAACAGCACCACACCGCTCGCCCCAAGATAAACCAAGGTAAACATACTGCCTATCAATAGCGCATACGGCGAACGCCCACGTAATACCGATGGCGTCAAGATAAACGCCGGCACCAACCATAGCGCTTGCCAAGCAATACCGCCGATAATATCTGGATTACTGGGATTAAAGACACTGATTAAAATCGGCAGCGCCAATAATCTAAAAACCAGCCATACCAACCACGTCACCATCAAACGCTGACGAATAGGCGTTATCGGTTTTTGCGCCTTCACAGCATTAGTAGCCTGAGTTGATTTTTCAGTTGGTGTTTGAGTGTTATTGTCCTGATTGGAGCGGTTAGTAGCCATGAGAGATATTTATTTCCTAATTGATAGCAGCAAGCAGCAATAGTTAGAGGTCAATTAACTAGACAGCAATTAACGATTCCAATTCGCTTGGGCTAAGGCAGACGCCGTAATCGCCAAACGACGCCCTTGGGCAATCGCCAGTTCGCGCTCATCTGCCGATACCGGCTGATCATGTAAGGCGCCGCTGACATGGCTTGCGCCATAAGGTGAGCCACCACCACGGGTACGATTTAGGGCAGGCTCAGCATAAGGGACGCCCACAATCATCATGCCATGGTGCAATAGCGGCATCATCATGGTCAGCAAGGTCGTTTCTTGCCCGCCATGCATCGAACCGGTGGCGGTAAAGACGGCTGCTGGTTTATTTTGTAGATTACCAGCCAGCCAAAGCGTCACGGTATTATCCCAAAAATACTTCATGGGCGCTGCCATATTACCAAAGTGCGTCGGACTACCAAGCGCCAGACCGCTACAATCTTTTAAATCCTCCATGGTGCAATAAAGATCGCCTTCATCAGGAATAGCAGGCTTACTTGCCGTGGTTTCAGGCGCGACTGTCGGCACCGTACGAATACGCGCCGTCATGCCAGCGTCTTCAATACCTTGGGCGATGGCATATGCTAATGTCTTAGTCGTACCATAATTTGAATAATAAAGTACCAAAACATAAGGGGCGGTCTGACTCATTAGCAAAACTTCCTTCTAAAATCATTGACGTTGTTATTTGCGCTATGTGTTATTTGCATCATATATAGTGGGCAACTTATGGCAGACAACAACCATTATAAATAGATGTGCACATTATGCCCGAGTCATTCACTGACATGCAAACAAAGCGCACTTAACACTCTAGTTTAAGTGCTGTTATATATAATCCATACTAATTGAATCGATTATGGTTATGACGCAGAACAGGGATGAATTTTTCTAGCTTGCTGTGCCTACGCAGACAGAGGCTGCAAAAAACTCATCCCTGTTCTACTGCATCGTTTTTATATTTAATCCACTATAGAATGATATGAAAGTCGCTTAAATGCATTTCGACACAATTAAGCGGCAGATTCTCAATGCCCATTTTTGCTACACTATTCGCACTCTTATCCGCGTTAAATGGTCGTCATGGAAAACTTATTAAAAAAAATCCCCTTTTTACACCAAAGCTGGTTTCAATTTCTGCGTTTTTTGACGCGGCATTTCTTTGAAGACAACTGCCAACAAAAAGCCGCGTCACTGACCTATACGACCTTATTATCCATTGTACCTATCCTAACGGTACTCCTGATGATTTTATCCTCTATTCCAGCCTTGGCTTCCGTCAGAGCGCAGATTTATGAGGTCATTTATAGCAATTTGCTGCCGCAATCGAGCTTACAGGTCAGTAAGTATATCAATACCTTTGCTGAGCAATCATCAAATCTGACCATTATCGGCGCGATGGTTTTATTCTTTACCACCATCATGACCTTGACGACCATTGAGCGCGCTTTTAATCAAATCTGGCGGGTAGAAAACCGCTCTGGCGGTATGAAAAGCATGCTGCGCTATTGGACCATCGTCACGTTAGGACCGTTAGTATTAGGCACAGCATTCCTTGCCTCAAGCGCGGTACAAAGCCTAAGTTTTTTAAATAGACAAATTGCTGGTTATGGTATCGATTGGTCGTTTTGGGTGCAAGTCGTTTCCTTTACCATCACGGTAGCCGGCTTTATCAGTATGTATTGGTTTATTCCAAAAGCACGTGTCCCTGCAAAAAATGCTGCCATTGCCGGTGTGTTTGTCGCGATTATCTTTGAGCTGATGAAGAATCTTTTTGGTACGGTGATGGCAAACTTTACCAGCTATGAAGTCATTTATGGTGCGTTTGCAGCACTACCAATTTTCTTATTATGGATATATCTGTCGTGGAATTTGATTTTATTGGGCGTTGAGATTAGCTATACCTTGACTATTTTTGAAACCGAAGAAGTGTATCCGCGCCACCCGCTCTTAAGTTTGCTCGATATGCTAAACCTTGTTTATACCCATCATTTAAAAGGTGAAGCGGTGAGCGAACAAGCGCTACGCAATGTCTTGGGGCGTAAAGAGCTGCCAAAATGGTATACCTATCTTAATTATCTGCAAGACAGCAACTTGATTACCATGACGGAAGAAGAGGATTATGTGCTGAAAAAAGATTTGAGCAAAATGACTTTGTGGGACTTTTATCGCACCCTACCTTATCCCTTACCTATCAAAGATGAGCTTGATGAGATGAGCCCAGAAGACCAAAAACCGTGGCTAAGCTTGTTGGTCAATCGCTTTGAAAATACAGAAGCCTATGCCAAGCAGCAATTAAATATGCCGTTAAATGCTATTTTTGCTCATAGTGAACCGCGAAAAAAATCAGCGGAAAACGAAGCCGATTTAGCTAAAAAAGAGCGCTCTAAACTCTTTAGAAAATCTAGCGCTGCGACTCCTAATCACTTATCTCAGGAAGATAAAGGTAGTAATGACGTCACGCCACGTTTTGAGCCGGTCGCTTATGATAAAGACAGCGACATAGAGTATGACGAGCATAATAATGAAATTATCCTTCCTAAAGATGTTGATATTGATATTGATAGTGACAAAGTGAATGCTGACAGCAAGCACGCTACCAATAGAGGAGATATCATTACTGAGGCAGATAATCCTACAGCAAATTAGCTCAATATAACTTTATTTATAACTATGATGATACATAAATAAGCCCCTATATGTAGGGGCTTATTTTTTACTAAATTTTTAATCTTTATGGCTTATATGGTAAGGTAATTTACTTTTAAGAGATTTTATCAGCCAAATAGAATCCTTAATTGTTGATAAAGATGGGATTATTTCTTAGGTTAGTTTTTAGGTCATTTGTGGAGCACATAACATTGGATAAACACCCTGAGAATGGCTGGCTTAAATTTGCATGGCTTACACTCATGCATAGATTGAAGCAATTTACCCAGCTCTGGTCGCTACAGACGCTGACCGATTTGCCTGATCGCCTAAGAAATATATGGCAGCAGCTTATTGGCTCTTATTGGTTTATTCCAACTGCTTGTGTGGTGGTAGGTATTTTACTGGCGCCTATATTGGTCACGATTGATGAACATTTCGACCGCGAAACGGTTAGAGAAATCACCTTTGCCTTTACAGGTGATGATGATGCCGCCCGCGCTATTATGACCACCATTGCTGGTGCCGTACTCGGTGTCGCGGGGACTACTTTTTCGATTACGATTGCCGTGTTATCGATGGCGTCTTCGCAATTTGGCCCCAGATTGCTGCGTAATTTTTTGACAGATACCCCCAATCAGTTTGTCTTAGGCGCATTTATTGGCACTTTTAGCTATAGTTTATTGGTGTTAAAAGCCATTCATAAATATGATGTTGGTTTTGGGGTGCCGCAATTGGCAGTAACCTTTGCCATTATCATGGCGATTATTTGCGCATTATTATTGGTGTATTTCGTGCAGCATATGATACATGCGATTCAGGCATCGCATGTGATTCAAGGCGCAAGTAATGAGGCGATTAAAAATATTCACTACTGGTATAAAGACCGCTGCGATATTGAGCATCAACGTGACGTTAAACATCATGACGTTGAACAATTTCATACTTGGCCTGCCACGCCGATTTATCCACCGTGCTCAGGCTATTTGCAGCAAATTTATCTAGAGTCACTAATCACCTTGACCCAAGATTATGGCGGCGTGGTGCACATGAACGCCAATCTTGGTGATTTTGTCACTGATAGAAATATTATTGGCTATTTTTATCAGCGTCCAGCCGACCATTCAGACAATCGCCATCAAACCAATACGCCAAATCTGGCTATCGTCCCGCGTGCGCCTGATGGGCTGTTCTGGCAACGCTTTGCTGGCTGTATACGTATTGAGCAACGCTTAAGCCACCCCAACGATATCGCTTATAGCTTAGGACAAATGACTGAAATCGCGGTACGCGCCCTCTCACCAGGGATTAATGATCCAAAAACAGCGGTCAACTGTGTGCAGTCTTTGACCGCTTGTTTAAGCATTATGATGCGGCGTCAGCCTCCCAGCCCCTATCACTTTTATACATCAAGCCCAGATAATTCAACGTCAAATCAATCAACGTCAGATAAAACAAACTCAGACAACAGCAATATTGAAAGCATAAACAATAAACCACGCGTCGCCATATTGGCCGTCGTGACTCATACTCCTAAAATATCCGACTTTATCGATGCATCGCTTGGCGAGATACGCCGTTACGCAACCGCAGACTTGATGGTATTAAAGGCGCTTTGTCAGGCATTGGTGGATCTCAATTATGCTAAAGTTAATAACGCCCAGCAGCAAACGCTACTACATGAGCTGACATTGATTGAACGTGCGGGACAAGACAATCTCAGCTATCAAGAATTGGTCGATGACTTAAGCGCCATGTGCCAAAAAGCCAAACTATTTATTCTCGATGATGATGCCCAGCATCAATACTTTGCTTATGTCCCTAAGTTTGATGCTCATATTCGTCAAACGCTACAAGCGCAATCAAGGTAATCCCTAAAGCAAGTTGCATAACTAAAAATAAGTTTGCTATTCATAACTAGCATGCAAGCGCGAAAATAACTAAAATAAAAACCCAGTCAATCTTTATAAGTTCTAATCTTAGGACGATTTTTTATCATTATTTGAGACCTTTTTTATGGCTCCTACCAGCAGCTTGACCATACTAGAAATCAGCGCTATTTTTTTATCGATTACCGCCTTACTGACTTACGTAAACCATCGATTTATCGGTCTGCCAACGACTATTGGCGTAATGGTTATCTCCATTTTATTATCTATCGGTGCGATATTTTTGGGCTTTTTAGGTTTTGATGAGCTGATTGATTACGAAGTGAGCTTATTAGAGCAGCTTGATTTTACCGAAGTCTTATTAGACGGCATGCTGTCTATGTTGCTCTTTGCCGGAGCGCTACACGTCAATATTGGCGATTTAAAACGTTATAAATTGCCCATTGGTATCCTTGCTTGTATTGGCACGATCGTATCGGCGCTACTAATTGCCGCTGCCCTATACTTTATGCTGCCGCTATTTGGTTTTGGGCTGCCGTTTTTGTGGTGCTTACTATTTGGTGCTTTGATATCACCGACCGATCCTATTGCCGTCATGGGTATTTTGGCATCGGCAGGCGCACCAAAAAGTATTGAAACCGTCATTGCTGGTGAGTCATTATTCAATGATGGTATCGGCGTGGTTATTTTCGTGCTGCTGCTCGGTATTTTATCGAGCGGCGATATCCCAACCGCCAATTATGTCGCCCATACCTTAGCCGTTGAAGCCGGTGGCGGTATTGTCTTTGGTTTGATACTCGGCGGCATATTATATTATTTAATAAAAAGCATCGATAGTTATCAAGAGGAAGTATTATTGACGCTGGCAGGCGTGATAGGCGGTTATGCACTCGCCAGCCATTGGCATTTATCAGGTCCACTTGCGATGGTAATGATGGGATTAATGGTTGGTAATCGCGGACGGGCACTGGCGATGAGCGATAAAACGCGCCATTATATCGACCTATTTTGGGAATTAATTGATGAGATTCTCAATGCTATTTTATTTGTGTTAATTGGTTTAGAGGTGGTGATGATAGCTTATTCGGGCAATTTATTTATCGCCGCTGGTTTGACCATTGTTATTGCTCTACTTGCGCGCTTTATCGTGGTAGGTATGACCACCAAAACCTTTCACCGTCAGCTTGATTTACCGACAGGCGCGTGGAAAGTACTGACATGGGGCGGATTACGTGGCGGTATCTCAGTTGCTCTGGTCTTGCAGCTACCGGCAGGTAGCGAGCGTGATATTTTATTGGCGCTGACTTATGCGGTGGTGATATTCTCTATCTTGGTGCAAGGTTTGAGCGTCGGTAAAGTCGCCAAAAGTATTCGCACTGATGAGCCAGTAGCAGAAATATAGACTTTAAAGAGTATTAATCTAGTCGTTTTAGTAAAATAAAAGCCAGTATAAGTATCATCGCTTATACTGGCTTTTTTAGGTCTATTGAACCCGTTTATCTATTTTTATAGCAGCCTAGTTATATCAAACCTTTGCGCTTCATATTACGATAAACCACGATCACAATAATAATATTCGATCCTAAGATGGCAAGTTTAAACCAGTCAAATGGGCTAGCAAACAGATAATAAAGCTCGATAGGAATAAATATCCCGTAGCCTAATACCCCAAACCAATACGCCCACGTTCTGTCTTGCCATAAACCATAAGCTTCAAGAAAGCGCAGACTGGCATAAGCGAAAATCAACAATAAGAATACTGGCCAATTTTTGCTTGCCTGCTGAGCAATGCGTACCGCACTATCAACTTGCGGTGCCAGTAGCTGTCCAAAGCTCTGTTGCCAAGAAGCGGTCGCTGTCGTAAGCCAATGCTCAAGGTCAGTATGCCATGACCATAAAGCCCCCGCCCCTAATAGCGCACCGACGCCTTTGACCACCTCATATATTGCGACTGCTTTAATAGATTCGCTAGAGGTACTAGCACGACTGTGCGGTTTATGCTGCTGGCTGGTTAAATTTCGGTCGTTATCCTTCGAGGATGGTTGCAGATTATCATCCTGTCGGGGCAAGTTAGCCAAAGAAAGTCTCCACAACGCGGCCTTGCAACTGCTGATTAAAGAATGGCGTATTTTTACCATTTGACAGCATGGATTCCGTGGTCAATTGCCACTCGAGATTGGGGTCGACCAATACTGCGCCGCCGATACTTTCATACTGCTCGCTAATACCAGCAATTTTTGCTGGATTAAGGCATATTTTATCGACCAGCAGCTCAAGCGTTAGTACTTCATCACGTACCAACTGACATGCCAGCGCCATAAAGGTATCAAAGTTTGAGATACCGGGCGTACTCTCAGCAAATGGTGCTTTTTTAGCGGTACTATTTAGCGGCTCATGATGGCTGCAAATCGCATCAATGGTGCCATCTGTTAGCCCGCGGCGAATGGCTTGCTGATCGGTATTACTGCGCAGCGGTGGTAGCACATAAGCTTGGGCATTAAAGCCTTTTAAATTATCATCGGTTAAGTACAGCTGATGCATCGCCACATCACAAGTCACGGGTAGACCTTTGTCTTTTGCCCAACGCATCAGCTCAATCGAAGACTTACAAGATAACTGGCTAAAATGTGCGGCAATACCCGTTTCTTCCACCATTAACAGCTGCGTCGATAAAGCGACCGTTTCCGCAATCCAAGGAATCCCTTGCAGACCATGATATGACGCGATATAACCTTCATGCGCCACCCCATCACCAGACAAACTTGGCTCATCAGGATAAAAGAATACTTTCATATTAAAAGTAGCCGCATATTCCAAGGTACGCAGTAATACTAAGTCATTGCGAAAAGGTCGACGCGCATTAGATACCGCGATACAGCCGCCCTTTTTAAGCCCAGCGATATTTGATGGGCGCTCGCCTTCTAAGCCTGCGGTCAACGCACCTAAAATATGCAAATAAATACCGCCATCACCAAGCGCCCGCTCACGCAAGCCTTTTAACAGCGAGCCGTTTTCTAAAATAGGATTGGTATCAGGCGGAATCACCACATGCAAAAAACCATTGCCACGGGCAGCGCGCCCTTCTGATTCTAACGTACCGTGTTGTTGTTGTCCCGGTTCACGTAGGCGCGCGCACAAATCAACCAAAGGAGGCAGTAGCCACATTTCACCGCCCGCTGCAACTGCAGCTAATTTGTCTGTTGCCCCGCTTGGTAGTGAGTCTTTAAATGCTTGAGGAAGATGGTTAATTATCGGTGCATCCGTATTTAACATAGTGGTCATGAGCGTTATTACCGTATCAATAAAATGGGATAAATAAATATAAAACAGCGTGGCAGCGGATTATTTACTTGCGGCTTGATGGGCGCGCTGACCTTCCATTGCCAGTGACAAGACCGCCATACGAATAGCGATACCGTTATTTACCTGCTTTAAAATCACAGACTGCGCTCCATCGGCGACGCTTGAGGCAATCTCAACACCGCGGTTCATCGGCCCTGGGTGCATCACCAAGGCGTCAGGTTTAGCCAGCGCCAGCCGCTCTGGTGTAATACCATAGTGTTTATAATATTCACTCGATGACGCCAGCAGTGGCGAGCCGATACGCTCATTTTGTATTCTTAACCCCATAATGACATCACAGTCCGTGACACAGTCATTCATATTTTCATACACTTGTACGCCAAAACGCTCAATACCTTTAGGTAACAAGGTACGCGGCGCGCAGACGCGAATGTCTTTAACGCCTAACGTTTGTAGCGCACTGATATCAGAGCGTGCGACCCGTGAATGCTTAATATCACCAACGATAGCCACTGATAATTCTTCAAATGGGCGCGGCGCTTCACGGTGAATGGTCAGCATATCGAGCATCCCTTGGGTTGGATGCGCATGCCAGCCATCACCGCCATTGATAATAGCAATATCCGGCGTTACTTCGGTTGCCATAAAATGGGCCGCGCCTGACGCTGAATGCCGTACCACAAAAATATCTGCCGTCATGGCTTGTAGATTCCACAGCGTATCGCGCAAGCTTTCGCCTTTTTTGGTACTAGAGCGTTCGATATCGATGTTTAGCACATTGGCACCAAGGCGCTTTTCAGCGACTTCAAAGGTTGTACGGGTACGCGTTGACGGTTCAAAAAATAAATTCATCACCGTATAGCCTTCGAGCTCAGGACGGTTAATCAGCTGCCCATTTTCATCAAAAAACGTCTCAGCTTTGGCAATAATTGCCTGCAACTGCGCCTTATTAAGCCCTTCTACCCCTAAGAAATGGCGAATACTGCCATCGTTATTAAGCTGCGGAAGACTTAACGAGCTATTAAGCTTTTGATGAATGGTATCAGGGTCGAATTTAGCGTAATCCGTTGGCGAGACGGTCTGGGTTGAGCGACTATCGATAGAATTTGACATAATGGCAGGTCTTTATTGTTGGTTTATATGATTTGCTAAGCATCATTTATGCATTTTTTGGCGATTTATGGTCGATAAGCACAGAGACAAGGACATTTTGGCACTTATTTGCTACAATTTACCCCAGTGGCAGTGATAGACATAACGCCGCAAAAAACAGCATTTGTCATCTTCTTGGGTAATAGCCATAGACCTGTCATAACCATCATTAAAATCCGCTTATCCAAACGATAAATAAATAATAATAGCGCTAGTGTAGCTGATTTTGTGGTCAGGACAAAGATGCCGTGTGGGGTATTTAAGAATTTACCAGATTTAAGGGCATTAAGTACGAGCTAAAATATTTCTCAAACGCTCATTTGTTCTTTAAATTTACCAGCCTTTATTTTAAACAATATTCATTTCAATAGCCTTTATCAGGAAGCATTATGACAACCTTAGCAAACTATCTAAACGCTCATGCCAGCAACCCTGCACTCAATGACGTGATTACTACCGTGACTGATGTTGGTAAGACCATCTCACAGTTATTAAGAAAAGGGGCGCTTGCAGATATCTTAGGTGAAGCGGGCAATCAAAACGTCCAAGGTGAAGAGCAGAAAAAACTCGATGTGTTGGCTAATGATTTATTATTAGACGCTTTGGCAAAAAACAGCCATTGTGCTGGCGTCGCTTCAGAAGAGCTCGACGATGCCACCCCTGCCAATGCCGATGGCAGTTTATTGGTATTGTTCGACCCGCTTGATGGTTCATCAAATATCGATATTAATATGGCCGTCGGTACTATCTTCTCTATCCTACCGTACCAACGCCAAGGTCAAATCAGTGAAAATAGCGACTTCTTACAAGCGGGCAACCAACAGCTAGCCGCCGGTTATTTGCTATATGGCACCTCTACGGTATTAGCGCTGACTATCACTGATAATGTTGTGATGTTTAGCTTAGACCCTGATACCAATGACTATGTGCTGATAGAAGAAAATGTCACCATCGATGCTGATACCAGCGAATACGCTATCAATGCTTCAAACTATCGTTACTGGCGCGCGCCGATGCAACAATATATCGACGAACTCATTGCTGGCAAAACTGGTGTTCGTGGCCGCGATTTTAATACCCGCTGGGTAGCGGCGATGGTCGGTGATGTGCATCGTATTTTATGTCGCGGTGGGCTTTTCACTTATCCTTTTGATACTAAAGATGCCAATAAAGCGGGCAAGCTACGCCTTATGTATGAAGCCAATCCGATGAGCTTGTTGATTGAGCGTGCTGGCGGCGCTGCTACCGACGCAGTCAATCGTATCTTGGATATAGCACCAACCGATATTCACCAACGTGTTCCTGTGGTACTCGGTAGCAGAAATGAAGTCGAGTATGTTAAGAGTTTACATGTAAATTATACTGATAAATAATTCAGCCGCGCCAATCTGCTAACCGTCATTATAAAGCGATATAAGCGATATACCTTATATTGATAGTCCTTATAATGACGGTTTAAACTTTTTATTTTTTCTAAGCGATCCATTATGGTAGCAAATCCCACCGAGCTTATTACCTCAGATAAAAATACGACCGTCAAGCTTGTCAAAGGGTTATTAACGCAAGCGCGCCAACGCAAGAAGCAAGGTCAAACCGTCATTGAGGGTGTGCATCTAATCGATGCGGCGCTGCGTAGCGATTATCCGTTCGTGCAAATACTCCTTGCAGACTCAGCGCATCAGCATCCTGAAGTTCAGCAGATTTTAACGCGACTGCCAACCTACACACCTATTTTGACTTTGTCCGATGTACTGTATGAGAGTATTCGTAGTTTAGGTACGGGCATCGACATTATGGCGCTGATTACTATACCAACGCCCAGCTTAGCGGCCATTAGTGACGATTGTCTTATTCTTAATGATGTACAAGATAACGGTAATGTTGGCACGCTGTTGCGCACTGCCGCCGCAGTTGGCATACGCAATATCCTATGTACCAGTGGTACCGCGCAAGCATGGTCACCAAAGACGCTCAGAGCAGGTATGGGCGCACAGTTTGCCCTAACCATTTATGAAGATCTAAGTGTGCAAGATATTTTGGATTATGTGCAAACACCGCTATTTGCGACCAGCTCACATACTGATACCGTCATTTATCAACACGACTTAAAGCAACCTATTGCTTGGATTATGGGACATGAAGGCCAAGGCGTATGTGATGAGCTGATGCAGTGCGCCACCCCTATCGCTCTACCGCAGCCTAATGGGCAAGAAAGTCTTAATGTCGCCATTGCTGGCTCATTATGCTTATATGAGACGCTGCGCCAGAGAAAATACACTTAGCATTAGTGTTGGATATATCGATAAGCACTTATTAAAAAATGACTGATAGCACTATTTTGCGTTATCAGTCATTTTTAGTTTAAGAGTAAGCTTGGTTTTTTAATCCTGCCTCTTAACTCTGCGCTTTTTTAAAGCTTTCAGCATAGTTATTTGGTGCATTAAAGTTGGTGAAGCTGATGCTAATAGATTTATCCAGCCCTTCTACGCAATGCCACCACCCAATAGGAATAAATAACGCATCGCCTGCATCAATAGTAACTTCAACTGGGGTCACATGCTGCATCAATGGATGTTTTTTCAAATCAAAATTGGGAAAATCTACTTCACTATACACGTGCAAATCGTTATAGAGCCAAGGCACTTGCCAAGCTGGAATCAAAGTAACCTTTTTAGAGCCATACACTTGAACCAACATATTGTTAGTCAAATCATGATGTAGCGGCGTAAAAGTACCTTTGGGTCCCATCCAAAAATACGTACTAAAGGCTGCATCACTGTCTAAAAGCTGGCGGTAGCCTTCACCAAAATCCCCTATATCATCAAGTGCTGATCTGATGGCTTCAACGTTTTGTTGCGTGTTATTCGCAGTCATATAATAGTTATTACTTTCGCCGTCATTTTCTATCATATTGACAAATTCAGACATCAGCATCGATTTGCGATACTTATCAGAATGCCGCTCAAAAAGCGCATCATTTTCGCGATCGAACTGCACCTCAATTTCTGCATCCCCTAAAACCTCAGCAAAGTATTGTGGACTCCACTTTTTAAGAGCAGGCCAATGATCAATGCCTTTTTTAAGTACCACAGGCTTGTGCTTACTATAATAATCTCTAATAAAGGTTTCAAACGCTGGCGTATCAATGACATCAAGCTGTTGGTTGTAACCGGCATCCAATCTAGCCAAGTGATCACAGGTTTCAAGTAGCCATTCTCGCTTTTTTAGCGTTTTGGCAGCCTTTATACCCGCTCGCAAATAGGGACTTTTTAAAGCCGTCTGTACCTCTAGGGCAATCTCCGCCTCACTAAATCCCTGCTGCACCAATACATTCGCGATACTGCTTTTACTCGTTCCCTCAAGTAGATTAGTAGCGACCCATTCTTTCCAATTATTCGGCAGCCTACGAATGGGTTGCTTGCTGTCATTCGCCACTGGCTCTAACTCATCATTGAGAGCGGCTTTGATCTGAGCATCTGAAAAGCTATTGCTCTTTAATGTCTCAATGATTGTCTCTGTTTGGACACCGCGTATTATATTCGTCGCGACCCACTCATGCCATTCTTGAGGTAAGCGTACTGCCGCGTTTAATCCTGCACTCATTAGTATCTCCTAATCCCTTATGTACTAATTCATTGGTCTATAGCATCCAGTTATGAGTAGCCTCTCACGAGAATATATTCATAACAATCACCTGACTATCACTTAGCCCGCGGGCGCTATGATAAAGCTATTTGTCCAAAATCCTGCTAAATTAATAGACTAAATTTTAGTCTATCATAGTGGATAGGCTAATAAAATCAAAATTAACTGTCGAAGTATAGACCGTTATGAGGATTTGAATTTTCACATAAAAAAAGCCTCCGATTCATTGAACCGAAGGCCTTCAAAACTATCATAGATTAAGCGATATAAAGCACTAAACCGTTAAGAACTAAATCTTGCTAGTCAGCTCAGGTAACGCTTCAAACAAATCAGCTTCTAAGAAGTAATCAGCAACGCTAGCGATAGGCGCTTCTGGGTCATTGTTAATAGCAACGATGACTTTAGAATCTTTCATACCAGCCAAATGCTGAATAGCGCCTGAGATACCAGCCGCGATATAAAGCTGCGGAGCCACGATTTTACCCGTTTGACCAACCTGCATATCGTTTGGTACATAGCCTGCGTCAACAGCAGCACGTGATGCACCAACAGCAGCGCCAAGCTTGTCAGCTAATGGCTCAATGTATTTAGTGAAGTTTTCACCATTTGCTAAGGCACGACCACCAGAAACCACGATGCCTGCTGAAGTTAATTCAGGACGGTCAGACTTGGCCATCTCTTCATTAACAAAGCTTGCTTTACCAGTTTCTTGCACGTTGTCGATAGTTTCAACAGTCGCTGAACCACCTTCACTTGCTACTGGGTCAAACGCTGTCGTACGTACTGTCATGACGACTTTATCTTCTGTGGTTTTAACCGTTGCCGTGGCGTTACCTGCATAGATAGGACGCTCAAACGTTTGCGCGTCTACTACAGCTGAGATTTCTGACAACATGCTCACGTCAAGTAAAGCTGCCACACGTGGCATAAAGTTCTTACCAGTGGTGGTAGCAGGTGCAAGGATATGGCTATAATCACCAGCAATATCAGCAACCAATAGCGCAACGTTACCAGCCAACTGATGCTCATAAGCGGCATTGTCTGCTAATAATACTTTAGTCACGCCTGCGGCTTTAGCGGCTTCATCAGCTGCCGCTTGTGCGCCACTACCCGCGACTAATACATGGACATCATCGCCCATTTGTTTAGCAGCAGCGATAGTGTTTAAAGTTGCCTTTTTTAGACTGGCATTGTCATGTTCTGCATATACCAAAATTGCCATTGTTTTTGTCCTTTATTTATTCGTATCATCTATTCATGCGGTTGTTTATGTACAGCGTTATTTATCCATTTAGCTTAAATATCAAATAGCTTAAATATTAAACTGCTCAGACCTCATAACGTTGCACAGGATATGCCGTAGCAAAGTATTAACAATTAAATAACTTTTGCTTCATTTCTTAGCTTATCGACCAACTCGTCAACTGAACCCACTTTGATACCAGCTTTACGCTCAGCAGGTGGCACGACTTTGATAATTTCTTGCTTAGATGCCATATCAACACCGAAATCAGCAGGCGTTTTCTCATCAAGTGGCTTTTTCTTCGCTTTCATGATGTTAGGCAATTTAGCATAACGTGGCTCATTCAAACGTAAGTCCGTGGTAATAACCGCTGGTAGGTCAAGCGCTAGGGTCTGTAAACCACCGTCGATTTCACGAGTGACATTTACTTTACCGCCGTCAACTTTCACTTCTGACGCAAACGTACCCTGACCAATACCCATCAATGCCGCTAGCATCTGACCAGTTTGGTTATTGTCATCATCAATAGCTTGTTTACCCAACAGGATAATATCGGTAGATTCAGCCTCTGCGATACTTTTTAGGATTTTAGCGATTTGTAGTGGATAAGGTTTTGCGTCAGTCACTACCAAGACACCACGGTCAGCACCCAATGCTAAAGCTGCACGAATCTGCTCTTGTGACTCTTTTGGACCAATTGATGCCACAATGATTTCATCAATCACGCCCGCCTCTTTTAGACGAACCGCTTCTTCAACAGCAATTTCATCAAAAGGGTTGATTGACATTTTAGTGTTAGATAAATCTACGCCAGAATTATCAGCTTTTACACGAACTTTTACGTTGTAATCAATGACACGCTTGACCGCTACTAATGCTTTCATACGTTCCTCGTTTATTAATGTTATGAATTAAAAATTGCCAGTTAAGAACCAGAGGTTCATCTTTTTCAAACTGTTGTTCAAATCGTCGTTCAAAATACCACTAAAGGTTATTACTACAGTAACAGAAATTTTAACTAAACACTCATAAGCCAATCACCAAAAGTGTCTTGGCATAATACTTGCTTTTTACCAATAATCAAAATTTAAAAGTAAAATATTAAAACCTGTTAAAGCTAAGCCAACCGTAATTATCAGACCCATCTATCTTGCGTGAGCACAGTGCTAAGGTCAAGACAACGCCGTGAATAATGCGTCATAAATTTGTCACCACTGTTGCAAAAAGCGTCTATAAGCGCATAAATGAACCATTTATCTTATTAAAAGCCTTAAGCAGTACAATATTTATCACGCTTTCTATGCTTTACGAATCAATTCCTGGATAACCATCCCTTGATTTAAGCTTCTATTACATTTAAAACCTACTATAGTCAGTCCTAAATAAAATAAGTACAAGTATTATAATGCGCTACTGGTATTCATTTTCCTTGCTTGCTGTGCCTACGCAGACAGAGGCTGCGCAAAATTAATACCAGTAGCTCTGTGTTCATTTTACAGCGGATCGCCTATATTCTATTTAAAATCAATGAGAACAAGCTTAGTGATATTAAATATGTAGTCTATTTTCTTAGAAAAATTACATAAAAAAAGCAACCTGATGAGAGGTTGCTTTTTTTTAAAGTCTAAACAGTATTTTTATTGTTTTAACAAACAAAGGAATCAATGCTTATTAATAATCTTTTGCTATTAAGTAAACTGATAAATCAGTATAACTTAATAATTAGTAAGATTAGATAGCTTCGATTTGCTCAGCTTGTGGGCCTTTTTTGCCATCACCTAAGATGAAAGACACTTTTTGGCCTTCGGCTAGAGTTTTGAAACCGTTACCTTGGATAGCGCTGTAGTGAGCGAATACGTCTTGTCCGCCATTGTCTTGAGCGATAAAACCAAAACCTTTAGCTTCATTAAACCACTTTACAGTGCCTTCAACTTTATCTGACATAAATTTTCCTAACTCTTTAACTGTTGGCGAGACGTGTGTCATCACCGATTAATTGATATATACTCAAGTATTTTCTGCTGAATGCGTCGGCTTAAACCCTTGATATATCTAGAAGATATACTATCTGTCCTCGCCTCAAATCCTTTGAGTACAAGCTGATTATAACAGCTTTTCTCAACTGCAACAGGTTAAATTACTTTTTTTTGTAAACAATCCACTTCTTATGTAAAGGGAATGGCTAGGATGACGCCATCCTAGCTAAAGTATTGATTTTCATAACTATTTGTCGTTATTTAGCAAACTATAACGAATACTCATCACGTTTTTCTTAATGATAAAATTAATAAATTAACTATTTAACTCGATATCTATTGCGGTAACGGTAGCCATGGTGACGATAATACCAGTAGACATAGCGCAAAAAATATCAAGGAAAACGATTGGCTATAAGCGATGTACTTAGCTGGAACCACCAAGTCTTTCGGTGAATCGGGTATGCCTTTACGTTTGAGTAGCCGTGTGCCGTATATCCAGCCATAGATGGTATAGATACTATAAGCGACCGGAACTGCAAGCGCTAATGGCGCTAGATCGATAACATATAAGGCGACTGTCGAGACAAAAAACCAAGCGGTATCAATCAAGGAGCTGATTTGGAAAAATTTGGACTTTGGCAGCTTACCCTGATTGCTTTTGAGCATCTCCCCTTCTATCCATATCAAAACAGCCACGATAGCGCTCAGAGTAATATATGCGAATTGCGGCGTTAGCCAGTTAGGATTTGGTATTTGCACAACAGACAACCTGTAATCAAGAAAAAATAAGAAGCGACATGAAATAACGCTTTAAGTAAGACAAAGTCATTGATAAAAATGATGAAGGCTGTCTATATGAGGCAGAGATGCTGTGTTTTCAACCAATATTAAAGCAATTGACATGAAAACCTTACTTAGCTTATTGAAATAATAGCCATTAAAAAACCCGTGCCATCAAGTGATAACACGGGTTTTAAATTCTAGATGAGCGATTAATTACCTAATCGCTCACCAGCAAATTAGTTTTTGTCTTTATCGATGATTTTGTTGCCGCCAATCCAAGGCATCATGCCGCGCAATTTAGCACCAGTCACTTCAATTTGATGCTCAGCGTTGTTACGACGACGTGCCGTCATTGATGGATAGTTGGTTGCGCCTTCACTGATGAACATTTTTGCGTATTCGCCAGATTGGATGCGTTTTAGCGCATTACGCATGGCTTCACGTGATTGCTCATTGATGACTTCAGGACCAGTCACATATTCGCCGTATTCAGCGTTGTTACTGATTGAGTAGTTCATGTCAGCGATGCCGCCTTCATACATGAGGTCTACGATAAGCTTTAGCTCATGTAAGCACTCAAAGTAAGCCATTTCTGGTGCGTAGCCTGCTTCTGTTAGGGTTTCAAAGCCCATTTTAACTAGCTCAACAGCGCCGCCACAAAGAACCGCTTGCTCACCAAATAAGTCAGTTTCAGTTTCATCTTTAAACGTGGTTTCGATGATACCTGAACGACCACCACCAACACCAGCAGCATAAGACAAGGCTAACTGCTTAGCTTGACCTGATGCATCTTGGTAGATAGCGATCAAATCTGGAATACCGCCGCCTTTGGTAAATTCTGAGCGTACAGTATGGCCTGGTGCTTTAGGCGCAACCATAATAACGTCAAGATCGCTACGTGGAACGACTTGGTTGTAATGAATCGCAAAACCATGAGCGAAAGCCAATGTTGCACCTTCTTTGATATTTGGTTCAATCTCATTTTGATAGAGCTCTTTTTGGAACTCATCAGGTGTCAAAATCATGATTACGTCAGCAGCTTTTACCGCTTCTTCTACTTCCGCAACTTTTAGACCAGCGTTTTCCGCTTTTTTCCATGAGCCAGAGTTGGCACGTAGACCAACGGTCACATCGACGTCTGAATCTTGTAGGTTAAGTGCGTGTGCATGGCCTTGTGAACCGTAACCGATAATAGCAACTTTTTTGCCTTGGATAATCGATAGATCACAGTCTTTGTCATAATAAACGTTCATAAGTAGAGTCCTTTTCCTCAATCATGGCGGGCCATGGATAAATAAACGCCTAGATTACAGTCACTGTCGTAAAGTGATTTGCTATATAAGCGCTATGTTAAGTGTCGAATAAATAAGTTTAAAATACCAAGCTTAAAACCGTATATTTTGCAATAAACGCTGATTATAAGCTTAGCGTTTTTTCGCCGCGTGCAATACCAATCACACCCGAACGCACGACTTCCATGATACGTTCGCGGCCAATCACATCGATAAAGCCGTCAAGCTTAGCTTTGTCACCGACGATTTGAATGGTATAAAGGTTTGAATTTACATCAACGATTTGTGCGCGGAAAATATCGGCACTGCGTTTAATCTCTTCACGTACACCGCCTGTCGCTCGTACTTTGATTAGCATAAGCTCGCGTTCAACGTGTACATTATCTGATAGATTAAGCACTTTAACCACTTCAATCAATTTATGCAATTGCTTGGTGATTTGTTCAATTTTTTCAGGTGACGTAATAGTGGTTAACGTTAAGCGAGAAATACTCGGATCGTCTGTTGGCGCAACGTTCAAAGTTTCGATGTTGTAGCCACGTTGAGAGAACAAACCAACCACTCGCGACAACGAACCCGCTTCGTTTTCCATCAATACCGAAATGAGATGTTGTTGTTGCATTAGGTACGCTCCCCTTTTGTTAACCACATATCACGCATCGCTTGCCCAGCGATTTGCATCGGATACACATGCTCGTTACGATCGACATAAACGTCGATAAATACCAATTTATCTGTCATGGCCATGGCTTCCGCCAACTGTGCTTCCATAGTCGCAGGATCAGTAATCTTAATACCGACGTGACCATAGCTTTCGGCCAATTTGACAAAATCCGGTAGTGAATTCATATAAGACTGTGCATGACGGCCTTCATACAGCATGTCTTGCCACTGTTTTACCATACCTAACTGGGCGTTATTCAGGTTTAAGATTTTAACTGGTAAATTATACTGTAGGCAGGTTGAGAGCTCTTGGATATTCATCTGAATAGAGCCTTCACCGGTAATACAAACCACGTCGCGCTCAGGGTTAGCAAGCTTCGCCGCCATTGCGTATGGCAGGCCAACGCCCATGGTACCAAGACCACCTGAGTTTAGCCATTGACGCGGCTCATTGTAGGTATAGTAAAGCGCCGCAAACATCTGATGCTGACCGACGTCACTGGTGATAATCGCGTTACTATTAGTCACTTTATCTAAAGCTTGCACGACCGCTTGTGGCTTAATGCCATTGTCAGTGCTGGTGTCATAACGCAGGCCATGGCGCTTACGCCACTCGTTAATCTGTGACCACCAATCTAACAATGCATGTTGTTCTAGCTCTTTATCATCACCGACAATCTCTATGATATCGGTAAGGACAGATTTGACATCGCCCACGATCGGAATATGCGCATTAATCGTTTTTGAAATAGACGTAGGATCAATATCAATATGAATAATCGTCGCATTCGGACAGAATTTTTTGACATTATTGGTTACGCGATCATCAAAACGCGCACCAATTGCCAAAATGACGTCAGCATGATGCATGGTCATGTTGGCTTCATACGTGCCATGCATACCAAGCATTCCTAAGAACTGACTATCAGAGCCAGGAAAGGCACCCAAGCCCATTAGGGTATTGGTTACTGGTAAATTCAAGCGATGCGCAAGATGAGTCAGCTCTTTATGTGCATTACCTAAAACAACACCGCCACCAGAGTAAATGATCGGGCGCTTAGCAGCAAGCAGCGTTTCAACCGCTTTTTTAATCTGACCACTATGACCTTTTAATGACGGCTGATATGAGCGTATAAATACCTCTTTCGGATATTCATAAGCAAATTTTTCGCTAGGCGCGGTCATGTCTTTTGGCACATCGATGACCACAGGACCGGGGCGTCCAGACTGGGCAATATAAAAGGCTTTTTTGACAATCATAGGGATTTCGCTAGCATGGCGCACTTGAAAGCTATGCTTTACGATAGGACGCGATACACCAACCATATCAGTTTCTTGGAAGGCATCTTCACCGATTAGGCTACTAGGTACCTGACCTGCGATGACCACCATCGGCACAGAATCCATAAAGGCGGTGGCAATAGCCGTCACCGTGTTGGTAGCGCCCGGACCTGAAGTCGCTAAGACCACCCCTGTCTGCCCTGTGACTCGCGAATAAGCATCTGCCATATGACCGGCTGCTTGCTCATGACGTACTAAAATATGCTCGATATTCTCTTGTTGAAACAAGGCATCATAAATATGCAGAACAGCACCGCCTGGGTAGCCAAAAATGTATTTGACCCCTTCATCGGTGAGTGATTGCACCAACATCTCAGCGCCAGATAGCATCACAGGCTGATCGCTACCTTCAGCAAGGCGTTGTTGCTTCTCTTCAAAATTTTTGGCGGCATTACCCGTTTGGGTATGTCCAGTCATATTTGGACTTTGCGTGGTTTGCGTCACTGTCATCACCTTTTTTTGTGGCAAGTATTGGCGTTTATTTATAAGAGAAAACCACGATATTTACATAGGGTTGTCTGGCTCTTAAAATAAATACGAATCCTTGTCCATATCAAGAATGTGTGCCCACCATATCTAAGTAACGCTGTTTTATAAGACAGCAAGCCACTCAAACACAGCAATATATGTAAGGTCAGTATTGTGACAGGAGTTTATCGATAGACAAGTGACAAGATGCGAATGCATCTATAAAAGAAGCTTATTATTTGTGATGAATACGAGCTTACGCTAGTAATAAATAAATAAATCGATAGCGCATGAAAAAACAAATCTCAAAATGGTGACACGTTATAGGATTTCTAAATCTTATAACCTGTTTGATGAGTAAATGTTATAACCACACATTATGCCCTATTTTTACTACAGCCAAATCTTAGCAAACACACTAATAATAAGTTTATCTTAGTCATTGTAGACGGATAAGTCCGGAGACAATAAATATAGCATCTGATAACCATTGCGATAATGACCATCTATTTTATATTCTTGTCACAAAGAAAATAAAGCTAAGCAAGCTGCTGATAAGCAACCGCTAGTCCTTATTTTCAAGTGCCACGGCAATATCATAAAAGCCGCTCACTGACCAATCAACTGCTATTATATTCGGTGGTTTGGGCACCATTGTCAAGAAAAACTTCTAAACCCTAACCCTAACTATTAGTTATTAAATAATGTACATTTATAAGTATTATTTGCTAGAATCAAACGCTAATGTATTTATATTGTTATTAAGACGTTTAAATATTATCCTTAACTGATAAATATATCCGTTTTTTACCTATTAAGAGGATTGTTACCATGGCATATGCGTCTACGATAAATACCGCTGCCAAACTGCTTATGAGTATCAGCACGGCGTGTATGCTCATGCTACCAATCAATGCCAGTCATGCCATTCAGGTTTATAAGTCTATCGGCGCGCATGGTGAGGTGAAATACAGCCAACATGCCCCGCAAGATGGTAGAAATATCGAAGTGATCGAATTTCGCAGTGACGGTAGACAAAGTAACGCTGGGCAATTAGCTGGTAAAACTGAAGCCAACCAAGCGGCACCGCAAAGCGCAGAAGAACAGCGGGTGGCGCAGTTAGAAGCGCGTATCAAAGAGCAAGAGGCGCAGGCCAATGCCCAGCGTTGCCAGTCATTACGTAACAATTTGACCAACCTCAATGTTGGCGGACGTATTTATGAGATGGATGCCAATGGTAAGCGTCAATATTTAGATGGCCGTGAAATTGAGCTAAAGCGTGAGCGCGTACAGCAAGCCATCAACCAATATTGTAATGGGGCTAAAACCTAGTTTTAATTATTTTTTCAAGAATTTTAATGACGCTCTATTTAACGCTTATCAATAATGACTGAGTTATTAATTATTCAGTCAGCAGTTGCATAACATGACGAATAGCAGCGGGCATATCTTGCGCTTGTAAGCCTCGTTGACCGACCAATAATGACCTATCATTATTGGTCATACTGTTTAATTTCTCCGTTTGTTTGACTAAGCAGTCTCCTGCCAATCCATGAAGAAGAACCGCTTGGTGCAAACTACGCGCTGCTTCGTTTAAATCTTCTTGAGCTAGTAGACCTGCAATCACACCTGATAACACATCGCCCATGCCAGCGCTTGCCATGCCAGCATTACCGACCCCGCAAACATAAACATGATGCTCTGCTTTATCCTGTTCCAAAATCAACGACCCTGCGCCTTTTAGTACCCAATCTCCTCCATAGTTTTCGGCACACTTTTTTATCGCTGCTAACCTATCAGCTTCTAGCTCACTAATCTTTTTATTTAATAACTTAGCGGCTTCACCACTATGCGGGGTGAAACAAACCTGATGCTTAGCGCTATGCTCTTTTAGCTGTGTGATTAATTGATGCTTATCGAGATGTAATGCTGCCAGATGATACAGACCATCCGCATCAATGATTATCGGCTTACCTTCTCTTATCGCAGCTTCAATATAAGTGATAAACACTGCTTTTGCCTTTTCATCACGACCCAGCCCCATGCCGATAGCAACCACACTGCCTTCCTTGATAAGGTTCTTTACCCCATCGGTATCATGTAAATTCATCGTCATTGCATCTGGCAGTGAGGTTAATAGCGCCCCATGAAATGCCTCGTGACAGGCGACAGTAATTTTACCAGCCCCTGTTGCCATCGCACTCGAGGCCGAAAGGATAGCGGCACCGCCCATCCCTTGGGAGCCATCAATACGATTACCACCGATGATTAATACATGTCCATAACTGCCTTTATAGCTATTTTGTCGACGAGGATTTAAAGCATGCGCAGTCGTCATTAATTTGGCAACTGGCTTAAATGCCTCACTATCCATTTGATACGGTATCAGCGGTATATCCATCACTTCTCCGCTATAATCCATACCATCTTTAGTATGCAAACCAAATTTACGCGCAATTAAGCATAGCGTCGCATCAGCCTGCACCGCTATTTGGTCGAATACTTGACCCGTAGAAGCAACCAATCCGCTGGGAATATCAACCGCAATCGCCAAAGCACTATCATCCTGAATAGCAGCATTAAAAGCGCAAATTGCCTGCTTATAAATATCTGTAGGCGCACGATCTAAACCAATACCGAATAGCGCATCGATATAAACATCCGCTTGCCACTGCTTATTTACTTTCTCATTGTTATTGTTATTGTTATTGTCATTATAATTACTGTCTTCAAAGCACTGATAGGGGCAGTTAGCAGACAACGCTATTTTTAGCGCTTTTTGTGCATCAGATAGCGCTTTTTTCTCGTTAAGATGTTGCGTTGTATTAGCTATCTCAAACTCATGACTATCAAAACCAACGGCTATGACCTCTACTTGCCAGCCCATTTGCTGCAAATAATAAGCAATCAGCCAACCGTCGCCACCGTTATTCCCCTTGCCCACCCAAATGCTGACTCGATGCGAATAAGCAGGACGACGGTAAAAATCAATATTATCTGATTCATGAATATTTAGGGATTTTTGCTCATAAAACGCTGCAATATACTGCGCCATTTGCCATGCCGCTTGTTTCATCAGTCCAAAACTATCATGACCGTCTGTAAACCATGCCTGCTCCATGGCATAAAGTTGTTCACTGTTATACAGCGCAATAGGCATAGTGCTATTTGCTAATAAATTGACTGGTACTGGCATGGTTGATTCTCGCTTATTTTATTTAATAGCTTTGTTATTTTAATAATAGGATGACGTATCATCCCTATGAGCTTATTCAAATGTTAGGTTCGATTAGATATCAGTATAAATCCAGATTTATTTATTTTGCTACTTGCGCTCTTAGCTCACTGGCTTATCATACAGCTATTCACATTATCATTTATAGCTCACTATGAATAGCAAATCCAAACCTACTCAGTCTCAGTTAATACAGCCAAACACACAGACGTTAGCAGCGCAGACGACTACGTCCAATCATGTACGACAAACAAAAATTGATGTTAATAATGCGCCAACCTTTGCAACGCCAGCTGAGGTCAAGCAATGGATTAAAGCCCAAGCCCAAGCTCTAGGCTTTGCTGACTGTGGTTTTTTATCGGTGCATCATCCTTTATTTGTTCAGCAGACTGAGCGACTACAGCAATGGCTAGCTAAGGGTTATGAGGGGCAATTGCAGTTTATGCATAATAACCATCACTTGCGTGCCCATCCCGAACAGCTGGTAGAAGGCGCCAAAACCATCATCAGCGTACGCATGGATTACTTAACCCAAACTCCCACACCGCGAGCGGTCACTGATAACGCTTATCCCAATCAAGGTATCATCGCCCGTTATGCTCGAGGTCGCGATTATCATAAGACAATGCGTAGTCGCCTTAAGCAATTGGCATTAAAAATCGGAGCCATGCTTCCTGAATGGCAGCATCTTAATATCGGCTCAGAGCAAGATTTTATTTTTAGACCTTTTAGTGATTCTGCTCCTATCTTTGAGCGCCCTATTGCCGACGCAGCAGGTCTTGGTTGGACGGGCAAACATACCCTACTCATCAACAAACAAGCTGGCTCATTTTTTGTACTGGGTGAGCTGTTTATGAGCCTCGAGCTGCCCGATGATGAGCCGGTTAATGAGCATTGTGGCAGCTGCAGCGCTTGTATCGACATCTGCCCTACCCAAGCGATTATCGCGCCCTACGAGCTTAATGCCTCTGCCTGTATCTCTTATCTCACCATTGAGCACGATGGCATTATAGACACCAAATATCGCCGCGCCATTGGTAATCGTATCTTTGGCTGCGATGACTGTCAGCTTATTTGCCCGTGGAATCGCTACGCCAACCTGACATCGGTAGAGGACTTTGCGCCGAGGCACAATCTTGATAGCAGCAGTTTACTTGAGCTATGGCAATGGCAGGAAGCAGAGTTTATGAAGAAGACCGAAGGTAGCCCACTGAGACGCACGGGTTATGTGAATTTTTTACGTAATATTGCCATTGCTCTTGGCAATGCGGATGGTAGCGCAGAAATAACCTTTCAACTTCAGCAAAAACTGGGCATCCATAATGCCATGCTCGATGAGCATATTACTTGGGCTATCAAAGAGCAGCAGGAAAAGTTAGAAAGCTTTAAGCCATAACTTCTATAGCAAATATACCAAACAAAAAAATGCCTCTTATTTTAGTAAGAGGCATTTTTATTAGCATGTAACTTTAAATATTTATGTTTAAAAGTCTATATTTTAATATTCAAAATCATCTTATGGCTTAGGGATACGTAATACTTGACCAGGATAAATCTTATCTGGCTCAGAAAGCATTGGCTTATTGGCTTCGAAGATTTTCATATAATCGTTCGCTGAACCATAAACGTCTTTTGCAATTTTAGATAAGCTATCACCAGATTTTACCGTATACATAGTAGATTCAGGCGCATCTTCTTCGATATCGATATTATCGATGACTTTAGCAACGTTTTGCACGTTACCGATAGCAATAATGGCTTTTTCACGGTCTGCTTGCGTTTTCGCTTTACCACTGATTTCAGCAGTATCGGTTGAGCCGTTGTATTTGATTTTTAAATCGCTGATATTCAGGTTTTGTTGCTGAATACGACGCAGTAAAATATTGGCAACTGACTGAGCTGATGGCTCACTGCTTTGTACTGGGGTGTTGGCATCCGCTTTGGTTTCTGCTTTAGCGTCATGCTTGGCATCATCACGGTTAAAGATTTTATCACCGATATCTTTTGCAAAACTGAACATACCCATATAACTGCTCCTTAAAATATTATTAATTATTATGCATGGTTATTTTTACGATGATAACGCCTAGCGGTTACCACCCTTTTTTGTTTACCATTATGAGTATAAGCAAAGGCATCAGCGATGAATAGTAATAGTATGTTGAGTAATGTTGATTTGGCGTAGCTTATGTTAACGTAATCGTTAATGGTAACGAATAATGTATAAAAGCTATTACGGCAAATTAAGAAAGACAATGATAGATATAGTCAGTTCAAAATAAAAGCGATACGTTATAGCTATGTGCGACTGGTATAAATTTTCCTTGCTTGCTGTTATCACAGAGGCTACGAAAAATTCATCCCAGTCGCACTGTATCGATTTTAAAGTAATTCTACTATAGCTAGACGATATCTATAAAAAATAGGCAAGAAAAAATAAGCAAAAAAAACCGCTTATCTATCAAGATAAACGGTCATATCAAACGGTTTAAGCTAATAGCTAATTATAGCTGCGCTTGCACGTAATCAATTGCTTTTTGAACTGTGGTTAGTTCTGCTGAATCTTCATCAGGAATAGTGATGCCAAAATCGCTTTCAAATGACATAACCAATTCAACTAGGTCTAATGAATCAGCGCCTAAGTCTTCCATAAATGATGCATCGTTGTTGATGTCTTCAACATTCATACCCAATTGTTCTGCTACTGCAGCTTTAACTCTTAGCTCGGTATCATTACTCATGTAGATTTCTCCTTTTTGATCTATTATTTTGACAAATTGCTATAGTCCCGTATTGGGCACTATAGCATTATATATAAAATGGGATGTTCAGATTAATATGGCTGTCTGAGTGCACTATAACCAATTATACGTTTTGACTAATGTCTGGTAAAGCCTTGCTATCATACAGGGCTTTGACAAAAAAGTATCCGTCATTATAGCACCCTTTATTATAGTTTACACTCGTTCACACAGTTTTTTATTATAAGTATGTAACGCTTAATTAGAATAATAAATTCTAATGCTACATATACATGCCACCATTAACTGGAATAATCGCACCGGTGATATAGCTGGCTTCATCACTCGCTAAGAATGAGACCGCCGCGGCGATATCTTCTGGCTGACCAAGACGGCTAATCGGCACCGCATCGAGCATTGAATTGAGTAAGCGCTCATCGAGCTCATCGGTCATGTCTGTTTCAATCAAACCTGGAGCGACACAGTTAATGGTCACCTGTCTTGAGCCAATCTCGCGCGCCAGCGTACGGCTAAAACCTTCTACACCAGCTTTGGTCGCAGCATAGTTAGATTGGCCCGCATTGCCCATTTGGGCGACGACAGAGGTGATATTGATGATACGACCACGGCGCGCTTTCATCATACCGCGTACCGCACGTTTACTCATACGATAAACTGAGGTTAAATTGGTATCAAGCACATTGTCCCAATCTTCATCTTTCATGCGCATCAATAAGCCATCTTGGGTAATACCGGCGTTATTGACCAATACTTGTACCGCGCCATAGACGCTTTCAATCTCTTCAAACAGCTTATCAATCTGCGCGGTATCACGTACGTCTAATACTCGACCAATACCGCCGCTATCGTGTAAATAATCATCAATAAGTGCCGCGCCTTTTTCTGTGGTCGCTGTGCCAATGACAAAATGGCCTTCTTTGGCAAAACGTTTGGCAACGGCTTTGCCAATACCGCGGCTAGCACCGGTCACTAATGTAATCGTACGGCTCATGATAATACCTCCATTAACTTATCTAGACGGGCGGGCTTGTCGGTAGGATAACTGGCAATAGGATGCGCTTGACGCTTGGCCAAATTGCTCAGGACATTACCACTGCCACACTCGATTAAAATATTAATTTGTTTATCCGCCAGCTCTTGCATGGTTTTTGACCATAGGACAGGTTCGCTTAACTGCTCGGTCAATGCCTGCTTGATGCCCGTGGCACTGGTTTCGACCCGTGCATGACGGTTTTGAATCACAGGAATAGTCGCTTGATCAAACTGAATAGCCGCTAACTCTTCTGCCAAGGCACTGCTTGCAGGTTCCATAAGGGCACAATGCGATGGCACACTGACCTTTAATGGAATGGCTTTTTTGCCAGTATTTTGGACTTTATCAATGACGGCGTTGACGCCTGCGGCATTACCTGAAACCACCACTTGTCCGGGACTGTTAAAGTTTGCTGCCCCGACGATGGCATCATCAACATGCTCGGTGGCTTGTTCACACAAGTTCTCAACCCGGTGGTCTTCTAGACCTAGTACGGCTGCCATTGCGGTATCAATACCAACCACCGCCTCTTGCATCAATTGGCCACGTTTATGCACCAGCTTGACGGCATCAGCAAGCGTTATCACACCAGCCGCACAAAGGGCGCTATATTCCCCTAAAGAATGACCCGCTAGGTAACAAGGCTTGTCTTTTATTTTTTGTTGTAAAATGCGCCAAACAGCGATACTAGCAGTCAATAAAGCCGGCTGAGTGTATTGGGTTTGATTGAGCTTGTCTTCGTCCTGACAAATTTCCCATAAATCTTCACCAAGCGCCGTACTCGCCTCAGCAAAGGTATCACGAATCTCAGGATAGGTTTCAGCAAGCTCACTCAGCATTCCGACGACTTGCGAGCCTTGTCCTGGGAAAATGACTGCGATGCGAGTGGGTTGTTTCTTTATCATATCGGGTACAGAGGCCATAACCAATATTCCTTATTTAATTGGAAATACCCCTAAATTAATGGGGTGCATTATAGAATTAGAAAATAATTAGAAGATTTATGATATAAAGTGATGGCTATCATTATTCCTTTAAGACAGCTAACGGTGGTTAAACTATACACTGACGCAGGCAATTAGCATAGCTGCCAACAAGCCAATGGCGTAAAACGGTTTATTTATAATATTTACTGCTTAAAATGAATTACTGTTAAAAAACGAATAACAAAAAGCCAAGTTATCTAGCTACATAATATATGATAGCGAAATAACTTGGCTTTCGTTTGCTCAAACTGCTTGCCCAATAATAACTGTGTAAAATCATAGATAGTTATCGGAACTATCATCATTTTGCATCAACCATCAATTAGCAAATAACTTAAGCGTCTTGACTAACTTTAAACAACTGGCGACCACGATAGAAACCATCTTTAGTCATGTGATGACGGCGATGCTTTTCACCAGTGGTGGCGTCGATGCTTAACTCAGCGATTTCCATACGATGATGTGAACGGCGCATGTCACGACGAGAACGACTTTTACGACTTTTTTGAACAGCCATGATATAGCTCCTATACTTAAAAGGGATAAGCTTGAAATTCAGCTTTAATCGATACTGACAGAGGCTATATAATCACAACAACCTAAGTCTTACGCATCATTAGTTAAATAGATTGCCACACGTATTAAAGTGCTGACTACGTCTAAAATCTATAGTTCGTTTGCAAGGTCAGCTTCTCTCTGCCAGCGGCAGGTTGCTAGAATGCAATAAACGGGACATTATACGCATGTTTCGCGAATTAATAAAGCCCTGCTTTCCACTCTTCTGCAGAAAGCTGATAAAAGGTATAAAGCTGCTATTAATTTTGCCCATACTGGAAATTATACGACTACAACTTACCTTTTAACGAAGCTAAGGCCGCAAAAGGATTTTCATTTTCTTCTTCTTCTGGTATCTCACCAAACTGCTCAACACTCATCTCGCAATCATCATGCTTTGGTGCCATCGGTGTTTTCAATAAAATCTCATCTTCGACCAGTTTTTTAAGCGGTAATAAACGCTCAGGAGCCGGCTCAGTGATAATTTCATCAAGCAATAAATAATCCTGCTCTTCACCGACCAAGCGTACTTGGCTTTCATTATCGAGCAATGCGATATCATAATCATCGGTCAAATCAATCGCAATCGGTTGCAAACAACGCTGGCAAGTTAACCATATCTCACCGGTTAAGGTAAAAGAGAGATGCAAAACATTATTACGGCGATAAAGATTGGCTTTGATCTGAAGGTCTGACTGTAGATGCTCGGTCGTCAGTAAGGCATTAAGACGCTCAAAAGAGCGCGGTGCGACTTGCCCTACCCATTCAAAACCACTGTCTTCCCATTTACTTAAGGAGATATGTTCTGGCAGATTCGCTGACGTAGGGGCTGATGCTTTATCAGCCTGAAGCGCTGAGGGCTTGTTTATTGGGGTGCTTGACATGCGCGGCCTCATTCATCAAAAACGGTGTATAATATTGCCTGCCATACTAACGGAAAGCATGGATTAGCGCTAGCGCTAGTATGTTAAGATTTTTTGGCACTAACTTTAGTAATAGTTATAGCACTGGTTTTGATGCTAATTGTTGTACACTAATTTTCGCAAAAGGTTTGCCTCTTGCTTTGTTTTATCCGCGTGACTCTATTGTGCCTGTATAAAGCGCCATAAATCTCTTACTTGGTTACTATTTTAATATGATATCGCCTGTGGTTGATCCTGATTTTTCTCACTTACTTTCTGCGCCTGACGCCAAACGTTTACTAAAACGTCTTCAGGCATTGGACAATAAAAAACCCAATGATAGGGTCAAAGTAAAGCCGCAGTTAGACGCTCTGTCAGAACAATGGCAGCAGATTATCCATGCTCAACATACAAAACCCTTTCCTGACAAGCCAATCATAGATGCACAAAGTGCAAATATCTCTAATGATAAAAATGAAGAAGCAGCGACTGATTGGCTGATAAGTTTATTCAATACCTTGTTTGCGGAGCAGCAGGTTATCTTAGTACGCGGCGCAGGCGAACCAGAGTATTTTCCTGCCAAAAACAATCAGCCAGCACGTATTGAATTTGCCCATGGTTTCTTTCAAAGTGCATTGCATGAATGTAGTCACTGGAGCCTCACTGGTAGTGAGCGTAGGAGCTTGAGCGACTTTGGCTACTGGTATGCGCCTGATGGACGCACAGCAGCGCAGCAGCAGGCATTTGAGCGTGTAGAGATTAAACCACAGGCACTGGAGTGTTTGTTTAGCTTGGCTTGCGGGCGTAATTTTCAAGTATCACAGGACAATCTATTTGCAGACTTTGATACCAGCACCAGCACCTTTGCTTATGATGTCTATCAACAAGCCAAAGCCTATATTGCTGAGCCTCATACGCTACCGCGTGATGCCAAAACGTTATTGCAGGCATTATTGACTATCTGTAGCGCTGCTTAGTTGCACAATACTGCTCACCTCATATTTGCTACTTATCAAAAATAATCCATTTTATAGCGTTAACGTTTCCCTACTCATAGTAACGCCGTGCCAATAAACTTATATTTGCTTTGCGCTATACTGGATAGGTAGTTTTAATTTTTTCTATAATTAATAGTTTATTAGCATAGTTAGTCAGAAAAAAGTGTGATATTAAAATTGTTCGATTCAATCATGATGGATTAAATTTTTATATTAAAAACCCCCTATCAAATAATCTATAATTATAAAACAAGGAATGATTATGCAAGTATTCTACATTCATCCAGAGAATCCACAGCCGCGACTTATTGAACAAGCGGCGGATTTATTACGCAGTGATCAGCTGCTTATCTACCCTACCGATACCAGTTATGCGTTTGGTTGCCGGCTAGGTGCCAAAGATGCGCTAGAAAAACTCAAGCAAATACGCGCGCTTGATGATAAGCATCAATTTACGCTGCTATGTCGCGACTTGAGTGAAATTGCCAATTATGCAAGCGTAGACAATGTGCAATTTAAACAGCTAAAAGCCCATACACCAGCACCGATTACGTTCATTTTAAACGCTACCAAAGATGTGCCTAAGAAATTGGCGCATCCTAAGAAAAAAACCATCGGCATTCGAGTACCGAGCAACCCTATTGCGCAGGCACTGTTAAAAGCCATGGACGAACCTATTCTGACCAGCTCCTTAATACTACCAAACCGTGATGATATATTGGACGATCCCTTTGAGATCGAAGACTTACTGGGTCATCAAATAGATGGTTTGATAAATGCCGGTATTAAAACCACTAAGCTAACTACCATTATTGATATGACTAGTGGTCAGCCCGAGGTTATTAGACAAGGTGCGGCTGATGTCAGCTCGCTATTGTTATAGATAAAACCTTTATCAATAAAAAACGCATAAAAAAAAGCTCCAATTAATTGGAGCTTTTTTTATCTTACAATTAGCGTGTAAAATTAGTCACGATCAACCAGTTCTACATAAGCCATTGGCGCATTGTCACCATCACGGTAACCGCATTTTACGATACGCAAATAGCCACCTGGACGAGCTTGGTAACGAGGACCAAGAGTACCAAATAGTTTGCCTACCATAGCTTTGCTACGCATACGGCTGAATGCCAAACGACGGTTAGCAACGTTGTCTTCTTTAGCCATAGTGATTAATGGCTCAGCAACGCGACGTAACTCTTTTGCTTTTGGTAAAGTTGTTTTGATCAGTTCATGCTCAAATAATGAGTTGGTCATGTTCTGAAACATTGCCTTACGATGACTGCCGGTACGACCCAGCTTGACTCCACTCTTACGATGGCGCATAGTCAAAAATCCTTAAAGTTTAACGGCTACGATAAGAAAAGCGATCATCAACACGAAGGTCAGCTGGCGGCCAGTTATCTAGGCGCATACCAAGCTCCAAATCTTTAGACGCTAATACGTCTTTGATTTCCGTTAATGATTTCTTACCAAGATTTGGGGTTTTTAGTAGTTCAGTCTCTGAACGCTGTACCAAATCACCGATATAGTAAATGTTTTCAGCTTTCAAGCAGTTGGCTGAGCGAACCGTTAGTTCGAGATCGTCCACAGGGCGTAATAGCACCGGATCAACCTCTTCTTTTTCTTTCACAGGCTCAGGCGCTTCTTCAGCTTCTAGGTCAACAAAGATAGAAATCTGTTGTTGTAAAATAGTGGCTGCTTTACGAATTGCTTCTTCTGGATCTATAGTGCCATTAGTTTCAAGCTCAATGATAAGACGATCAAGATCGGTACGTTGTTCTACACGTGCGTTCTCAACCTGATAAGCAACACGAAGTACTGGACTAAAACTTGCATCAAGCTTCAAGCGTCCAATCGCTTTAGTGTCACCATCTTCACGGCGCTGGTTTGCTGGCTCATATCCACGACCCATTACTACGCGCAAACGCATCTTAAGATGACCACGATCGCTTAATGTGCCTAATACCAATTCTGGATTGATAATGTCAACATTATGCGGCAAGGTGATGTCTGCAGCAGTAATAGTGCCTGGACCTTGTTTATCCAAGGTCAAAAATACTTCATTTTGGTCATGAAGGGTAATTGCCAAGCCTTTTAAGTTCAAAAGCAAGTCAAGCACGTCTTCTTGTAGTCCTTCAAGCGTTGAGTATTCATGGTCAACACCATCAATCTCAGCTTCAATGACTGCAGCACCAGGTAATGAAGATAACAAGATGCGACGTAAGGCATTACCTAAGGTATGCCCAAAGCCGCGTTCTAACGGTTCGAGCGTGACTTTCGCAATCGTTTCATTAACCGTATCCACGTTAATGGCATTCGGCGTTAGAAACTCAGTTGCACTTAGCATCATGATGTCACCTCGATTTATTAAACTGGTTTAATTAACGTCAATTGCTCAATGCTATTTTCATAACATCGAGCATCACGTTACTTACTTAGAGTATAGCTCAACGATCAAGCTTTCGTTGATTTCAGCAGGTAGATCAATACGATCAGGCGCTTTCTTAAACGTGCCTTGTAGTTTGCTGTGGTCAACATCTAGCCATTCTGGAATACCACGTTGTGTCGCTAGTTCGATAGCGTTTTTAATACGTAGTTGTTCGCGAGACTTCTCTTGGATAGCGATGACATCACCATCTTGCAACTGAATTGATGGAATGTTCACACGAACAAACTCATCACGGCCAGCTTTTTTTACCATCACAGTGCGATGGCTAACTAGCTGACGTGCTTCAGCGCGAGTTGAGCCGAAGCCCATGCGATATACTACGTTATCAAGACGGCTCTCAAGCATTGCTAACAAGTTTTCACCAGTAGCGCCACGCTTACGAGCAGCTTCTTTGTAGTAGTTTGCAAACTGACGCTCTAATACACCATAGATACGCTTAACTTTTTGTTTTTCACGTAACTGTAGAGAGTATTCTGAACTTTTATTACGGCTAACACCATGTTGACCAGGTGGACGAGCCGATTTTTTCGTTTTTACGTCGTATGGTTTAACACCAGACTTAAGGCCTAAGTCTGTACCTTCACGACGTGATAATTTGAGTTTTGGTCCAATATAACGGGCCATTGTTATGTCTCCTATAAGCTCTTATGATAAAAAGCTTCGTCTTTAATATTAGACGCGGCGCTTTTTCGGCGCACGGCAACCATTGTGTGGGATTGGGGTTACATCAGAGATGCTGTTGACTTTATAACCCAATGCACCTAGTGCTCTTACCGCAGACTCACGACCCGGTCCTGGTCCTTTGACCAAAACGTCGATATTCTTAACACCATATTCTTGAGCCGCTTTACCAGCGACTTCAGCTGCAACCTGAGCTGCAAATGGTGTAGATTTACGTGAACCACGGAAGCCTTGTCCACCTGAAGTGGCCCAAGCCAATGCATTACCTTGACGATCGGTAATCGTAACAATGGTGTTATTAAAAGACGCATGGATATGGGCAATGCCCTCCGATACTGAACGACGAGCCACCTTTTTGCGACTGCGAGTGTCTTTTGCCATCTTTTAGCTTCCTAAGTTAATTATCTTTTGAGAGGGCGTGTCGGACCCTTACGAGTACGAGCGTTGTTCTTGGTGTTCTGACCTCTAACTGGTAGGTTACGGCGATGGCGGATGCCACGGTAACAACCAAGATCAACCAAACGCTTGATATTCATTGACACTTCACGACGAAGATCACCTTCAGTCATGTAATTTGCAACTTGTGCACGGATAGCATCTAACTGTGTATCATCTAACTGACTAACTTTAGTAGTAGGGGCAATGCCAACTGCTTCTAAGATTTTCTGAGCAGTGGTACGACCTACACCAAAGATGTAAGTTAGTGAAATAACAGCATGCTTATTATCCGGAATGTTTACGCCGGCAATACGAGCCATTGATTTCTCTCCATTAAAGAAAAATAAGCTTTATCTATAGATAAGGCATTATTTTTCAGATTTGTTGCTGTCAATACTAAAGCTTTTATAATTATTATCGCTGTTTTGACTTGGTAACCAAGCCCATTCATTGACCATGTTATAAAAGATTTTGCATAAACTACGGCAAGTGGCGGATGATATCCCATCCGCCGTCATTTTTCAAGTATTAATTTAATTAGTAACTAAAGCTTAACACTTTAGAATACTAAATATTAACCTTGACGTTGCTTGTGGCGAGGTTCTGCGGTACAAATAATATGTACACGGCCTTTACGGCGCACAACTTTACAGCTACCACAAATCTTCTTAACTGATGCTTGAACTTTCATAGCATACTCCTTTGAGATATCGTACCGCTCATTTAAGGTTGAGTGGGCGATTGAATTAACGTCTGATCATGATATTGATGGGTCATCAAATGCGCTTGGATTTGCGAGATGAAGTCCATCACCACAACCACCATAATCAGTAACGACGTACCACCAAGTTGAAACGGTACACCAAACGATGACTGGACGACCATTGGCATTAAACAAATAACCGTCATATACATCGCGCCAATAAAGGTCAGTCGGTTTAATACATGATCTAGGTAACGCTGAGTTTGTTGTCCGGGGCGAATACCTGGGATATACGCACCACTACGTTTAAGGTTCTCAGCGACTTCACGCGGACTAAATACCAATGCCGTATAGAAGTAACAGAAGAAAATAATCATTGCGCCAAACAGAACCAAATATAGCGGTTGCCCTGGAGACAACACCAATGCCATATTCTGCAATATCTTTTGCGTCAAGGTAGGATCAGCCGATTGACCAACCCACTGCCCTAAACTTGCTGGAAACAACAATAACGAGCTGGCAAAAATGGCCGGGATAACCCCTGCCATGTTCAGCTTCAACGGCAAGTGTGACTGCTGCTGAGCATATATCTTGCGGCCTTGTTGTTGCTTCTGTGCATAGTTCACTGGTACACGGCGCTGAGCACGTTCAATATAAACGATACCAGCAGTCACCGCGATGCCTAGCAATACAAAGATAAAGAGTACAATCAAGTTCATCTGCCCTTGATTGACCTGTTCGATAGACTGCGAAATCATACCTGGCGTACCAGCCACAATACTCGCAAAAATGAGCATTGAGATACCATTACCTACGCCGCGCTCTGTAATCTGCTCACCAAGCCACATTAAGAACATAGCACCAGCTACCAATGAGGTAACCGCTGGAATATAAAAGGTCAGACCAGAAGATAAGGTAAGATTTTGACTGATTAAGCCAGCACACATTCCTAATGACTGTACTAGCGCTAACGCAAGTGTGCCCTGACGGGTGTACTTGTTTAGCTTACGTCGTCCCGCTTCACCTTCTTTTTTGAGGGCTTCAAGCGATGGCAGTACTGCAGACATCATCTGTACAATAATTGATGCTGAAATATATGGCATAATGCCAAGCGCCATGATGGACATACGCTCTAGTGCACCACCTGAGAACATGTTAAACATGCTCAGAATGGTATTTTCGTTGCGCGAAAACAGATCAGCCAAGTTAACCGGATTGATACCCGGCACTGGAATATGTGACCCTAAACGATAAACAATCAATGCGCCGATTAAGAATAATAAACGCGTCCATAATTCATCATACTTACGTATAAAGGCAAATGGATTGAGCGGTATACCAGCCGATGACATTGATTGTTTTGACACGTTACTACTCCTCGATGCTACCACCAGCAGCTTCGATTGCTTGCTTGGCGCCTTTAGTCACTTTGATACCTTTAAAGGTATAAGCTTTAGGAACTTCGCCTGACAACATAATACGAGCGCGCTTCATGTCATGACGGATAAGGTTAGCAGCTTTTAATGTTTCAATGCTAACCACATCGCCTTCGATTTTGTTCAGTTCAGACAGACGAACTTCAGCAGTCGTCATGGCCATTTTACTGGTAAAACCAAATTTTGGTAGACGGCGATATAAAGGCATTTGACCACCTTCAAATCCTGAGCGAATGCTAGAACCTGAACGAGATTTCTGACCTTTTACACCACGACCACCAGTCTTACCAAGACCTGAACCGATACCGCGACCACGACGTTGGGCAGTTTTCTTTGCGCCAACACCTGGTGATAATTCATTTAATCTAAGTCCCATTACGCTTCCTCCACTTTTACCATGTAGTTGACGCGATTGACCATACCACGTGTTGAAGGAGTGTCTTCTACTTCAACAGTATGACCAATACGGCGTAAACCCAATCCTTTCAAGCTCGCTTTGTGGCTCTTGAGGCGATGGGCACCCGATTTAAATTGAGTGACTTTCATTTTTTTCATCGTAACTCACCTAGTCTAAGTTAACCCAAGATTTCGTCTACAGATTTACCACGTTTCGCTGCCATCTTTTCTGGAGTTGACATATCACGTAAACCATTGAACGTTGCGCGAACAACGTTAGCGGTATTGGTAGAACCATAACATTTAGTCAAAACATCTTTGACACCAGCAACTTCTAATACAGCACGCATTGCGCCACCAGCGATTACGCCAGTACCTTCAGATGCAGGTTGCATATAAACTTTACTAGCACCATGACGTGCTTTGATTGGATGATACAAAGTTGCATCATTTAGCTCAACAGTAATCATATTACGTTTGGCAGCTTCTAGTGCTTTTTGAATAGCAGCTGGCACTTCACGTGCTTTACCGCGACCAAAACCAACACGACCATTGCCATCACCAACTACAGTTAGCGCGGTGAAAGAGAAAATACGACCACCTTTAACAACTTTTGCAACGCGATCAACGGTAACTAAGCGTTCTACTAGACCGTCAGTCTGTTCATTTTTATCATTTTTATCATTTCTAGCCATGATTAAAACTCCAATCCGTTTTCGCGAGCAGCTTCAGCTAAAGCTTTAACTCGACCATGATATTTAAAACCACTACGGTCAAAGGCAACTTTAGTGATACCAGCTGCTTTTGCGCGTTCTGCGATCAATTGGCCCACAGACGTCGCTGCATCAGCGTTACCAGTCGCGCCTGAACGCAAACTGCTGTCTAAGGTAGATGCCTGAGCAATCACTTCACCACCGTTCGGAGAGATAATCTGGGCATAAATGTGTTTCGGCGTACGGTTAACCGTTAGACGATGAACGCCCAAGAAACGGATATGTGCGCGGGTTTTCTTAGCTCGACGTAGACGAGCTGCTTTTTTATCAAACATTTCAACTCACCTTATTTTTTCTTGGCTTCTTTGCGAATCACATGCTCGTCACTATAACGAATACCTTTACCTTTGTAAGGCTCTGGTGGGCGGAAAGCGCGGATATTAGCCGCTGCTTGACCAAGCTGCTGCTTATTGTTTGATTTCAAAACAATTTCAGTTTGCGTTGGTGTTTCAGCCGATACACCTTCAGGTAACGTATATTCTACTGGATGTGAGTAACCAACGTTTAGCGTTACTTTATTACCAGTAGCTTGAGCACGATAACCAACACCAATTAGTTGAAGACGTCTTTCGAAGCCTTCATTAACGCCTGTAACATAGTTGTTAAGCAGAGCGCGCATGGTGCCAGTGTGCATCATGGCTTCTTTTGAATCGACTGTAGGTGAGAAAATGATTGCATCATCTTCCTGTTTCAGCTCGACCAAATCATGCAGGCGTAAAGACAAATTGCCGTTCTTGCCTTTAACTTCGACCTGCCGATCGTTCAAAGTAACGCTTACGCCGTTTGGCAGCGTCACTGGGGCTTTAGCCACACGAGACATAGGAATATTCCTTAAAAAATTAACTTCTTTATATTAGCGAAAAAACTAACAGGCTAAAAAGCCTGCTAGTTTAGCATAATTGTTCCCAATAAACATCATTCAATTTTATCAATATCAAATGCTTAGCGTTCTTTGAGCTTCGTTAATTCTATGCAGAATTGTCATCAGCGCAAAGGGGTTCAAGTAGACTTTATCGTCTCATTACCCATAGCAACAATTGCTAATTAGGCAACGAATGCAACGACTTCACCACCGATACCAGCAGCGCGTGCAGCACGATCGCTCATGATACCTTGGCTAGTTGATACGATAGCAACACCCATACCTTGTTTAACAGTAGGGATAGCGTCTTTACCGCGATGCTGGCGTAAACCAGGACGGCTAAAACGTTGAATCGTTTCGATAACAGCTTTACCTTCGAAGTATTTCAATTCGATAGATAAAGTTGCTTTGTTGTTGTCTTCTTCAGTAACAACAGCGCTAGCTACATAACCTTCACTAACCAATAAGTCAGCGATTGATTTACGTAGTTTAGAGCTCGGCATTGCTACCGATACTTTATTGGCCATTTGTGCGTTACGAATACGGGTTAGCATATCCCCAACGGTATCTTGCATACTCATATAGTTACTCCTTACCAGCTTGCTTTACGAACACCAGGCACATCGCCTTGCATGACACGCTCACGCAGCATATTGCGTGATAAGCCAAACTTGCGGAAGTAACCGTGAGGACGACCTGTGATAGCACAACGATTGCGCAGACGTACTGGTGATGCGTTACGTGGTAGAGCTTGTAGCTCTAACATCGCTTCCATACGAGTTTCGTCACTTGCAGTCATATCACTGATAGTTTCTTTTAGCTTGATACGCTTGTCAGCGTACTTAGCAACCATTTTTTCGCGCTTTAATTCGCGGTTAATCATGCTCTTCTTTGCCATAACGTCTTTACCTTATTTAAATGGGAAGCCGAATGCTTTAAGCAACGCACGACCTTCTTCATCAGTACCAGCTGACGTGGTGATTGTCACATCCATACCGCGGATACGATCAATCTTGTCAAAATCTACTTCTGGGAATACGATTTGTTCTTTGATACCCAATGAGTAGTTACCACGTCCGTCAAAGGCTTTAGGTGAAAAACCGCGGAAATCACGAATACGAGGAATTGCAATGGCAATGAGACGATCTAAAAATTCGTACATTTGCTCACCGCGTAGCGTTACTTTACAGCCAATTGGCCATTCTTCACGAATTTTAAAGCCAGCAACTGATTTACGCGCTTTGGTGACGACAGGTTTTTGACCAGCGATAGCGGTCATATCAGCTACTGCACCTTCAAGCAATTTCTTGTCTTGAGACGCGCCGCCTACACCCATATTTAGTGTGATTTTAGTGATTTTAGGCACTTGCATCACGTTCGCCAAACCAAGCTCTTCTTTGATTTGCTGCTTTAATTCTTCGTTATATAAAGATTTTAATCTTGCCATTACCATTACACCCTTAGTGTCTTACGCAGTCGCCACTACTTCACCGTTCGAACGATAGACGCGTTGTTTCTTGCCGTCTTCGCCGAACTGATAAGTAATACGATCAGCTTTTTGGGTTTGCGCATTTAATATTGCGACATTTGAGATATGCAGAAAAGCTTCTTGCTTAAGAATACCACCTTCAACGCCAGTTGCCTGATTTGGCTTCTGATGTTTAGTGACAATATTAATGCCTTCAACTTTAATACGATCATTTTTTACAGCTTGTACAGTACCTTGCTTGCCTTTGTCTTTCCCAGCAATCACGATAACTGTATCGCCTTTACGTAATTTTGACATGGATTACCTCACAATACTTCTGGTGCTAGTGATACAATTTTCATAAACTGATCACCACGTAGTTCACGAGTTACCGGTCCAAAAATACGAGTTGCAATCGGTGCTTTGTTTTGGTTCAACAATACCGCAGCATTGTCGTCAAAACGCAGAACAGAACCATCAGGACGACGAACGCCTTTTTTGGTACGTACAACTACAGCATTCATCACGTCGCCTTTTTTAACACGACCACGCGGAATGGCTTCTTTAACCGTTACTTTAATAATGTCGCCAACTGATGCATAACGACGATGAGAGCCACCCAGTACTTTAATGCACTGAACTCGTCTTGCACCGCTATTATCTGCAACTTCCAGCATCGATTCAACCTGAATCATAGCGTTACTCCACACGTATGAGCAATAAAAACCAGTTGCTGCCGCTAGCACAGTATGAGTAGTCGGCATTTTAATAATAATAACCGCTGCTACTCTTAATGTGAGTGATATACGCTCGGCGCAATCAGCATCCTTAAAAAGGCGGCTATTTTAACAGCTTCTGGCTTTTAATGCAATTTACTTAGATTTTTTCTACTTTTTCAACCACTTCAACCAAAGTCCAAGACTTGGTTTTTGAGATTGGACGCGTTTCTTTGATGCGGACAAGGTCGCCTTGTTGGCAAACGTTATTCTCATCATGAGCCTTGATTTTTGTAGAACGACGAAGCTGTTTGCCATACAAAGGATGACGAACCAGACGCTCAATCAAAACTGTGATGGACTTGTCCATCTTGTCGCTGACAACTCGTCCTGTCAATACGCTAGCATTGGTCGCTGTTTGATTGTTATCGCTCATGAGTCGCCTCGTTGTTTCTCGTTAATCAAAGTCTGAAGCTGAGCAATCGCACGACGATTGACACGCACTTCATGGGTATTCCCCAACTGACCAGTTGCTTTAGCCATACGAATACGGAAAGCATCAAGTTGCTTTTCATCAAGTAACTGGGTCAGTTCTTCTAATGATTTATCACGTAATTCACTGATCTTCATTACATTATCGTCCGCTTAACAATGGTAGTTTTAAAGGGCAGTTTTGCTGCAGCAAGCGTTAACGCTTCGCGAGCAAGGTCTTCTGAAACCCCTTCGATTTCATATAGCATTTTACCAGGTTTGACTTCGCATACCCAATATTCTACAGGACCTTTACCTTTACCCATACGTACTTCTAGTGGTTTATTAGTAATTGGTTTGTCTGGGAATACACGAATCCAAATCTTACCGCCACGCTTAATTTTACGAGTGATGGTACGACGTGCTGCTTCAATTTGACGGGCAGTCATACGACCACGAGTCAACGATTTTAGACCAATTTGTCCGAATGCAACGGTGCTTCCACGATGAGCTAGCCCAGTGTTACGACCTTTGTGCATTTTACGAAACTTGGTACGTTTTGGCTGTAACATAGTTTAACCTCTGTCTGTGTTTCGACGGTTTCCGTTTCCACGACCACGGCGTTTTGGCGCACGAGTCTGCTCTTCTTTGACGGGATTGTATACACTGTTCATGCCGTCAAGGATTTCGCCACGGAAAATCCAAACTTTTACACCGATAGTGCCGTAAGTTGTCTCTGCACGTACTGACGCGTAGTCAATATCAGCGCGGAGTGTATGCAATGGCACACGACCTTCACGGTACCATTCAGTACGAGCGATCTCAGCACCGCCAAGACGGCCAGACAACTCAACTTTAATACCTTTAGCACCAGAGCGCATGCTGTTCTGTACCGCGCGCTTCATCGCACGACGGAACATAACGCGACGCTCAAGTTGGCTGCCGATACCATCAGCGACCAAACGTGCATCAAGATCAGGTGAAGTGATTTCTTCAATGTTGACCTGAGCAGGTACGCCCATAATTTTGGTCAATTCTTTTTGAAGTCTTTCGATATCTTCGCCTTTCTTACCGATAACAATACCAGGACGCGCAGTGGCGATGGTAATCTTAGCAGCACCAGTAGGACGCTCAATCATGATATTGCTAATCATAGCATTATCTAGTTTTTTGCGTAGATACTCGCGGACTTGGATGTCGTTGATCAGGTATTCTGAGTATTGTTTAGGGTTAGCATACCAGTTTGCGTTATGCTTTTTGACAACACCAAGACGAATTCCGATTGGATGTACTTTTTGACCCATAACTTATTCTCCTACCTTTATAGTGATGTGACAAGTACGCTTACTGATACGATCAGCGCGACCTTTAGCACGTGGTAGGATACGTTTTAGCGTAATGCCTTCATCAACGTAGATGGTTGATACTTTAAGGGTATCAATATCTAAACCGTTGTTATGTTCGGCATTGGCGATGGCTGAGTCAAGACATTTCTTAACGAAGACAGCGCCTTTTTTATTACTATACGTTAGGATATCCAAAGCACGCTCGATAGATTTGCCACGAACTTCATCAGCAACGAGTCTAACTTTTTGTGCCGAAATGGCGGCACCGCGTAATTTTGCAGTTACTTCCATGGTAAGCACCTTATTTCTTAGCTTTTCTGTCAATGCCATGACCACGATACGTACGAGTCGGGGCAAATTCACCTAGTTTATGACCAACCATCTGTTCGCTCACGATAACCGGTACATGAGTACGGCCGTTGTGAACAGATAAGGTTAGGCCAACCATTTGTGGCAAAATCATCGAGCGGCGCGACCAAGTCTTAATTGGTTTGCGTGAGTTGGTGTCTAATGCATTCTCAACTTTGGCAAACAAGTGCGCGTCTATGAATGGACCTTTTTTCAATGAACGAGGCATGAAATTCTTCCTTTATTTCTTCTTGGCGCGGCGGCGGATGATCATACTGTCAGTACGCTTATTGTGACGCGTTTTAAGTCCTTTAGACTTCTGACCCCAAGGGCTGGTTGGATGGCGACCTTTGTTACGACCTTCACCACCACCATGTGGGTGATCAACCGGGTTCATAGCAACACCACGAACAGAAGGACGAACACCACGCCAACGTGAAGCACCGGCTTTACCAAGTGATTTCAAGTTGTTTTCAGTGTTAGAAACTTCACCGATAACGGCACGGCAGTTCACGTGTACGCGGCGTGTTTCGCCAGAACGTAGACGTAGAATAGCATAAATACCGTCACGACCAAGTAATTGAACGCTGGCACCCGCAGAACGAGCTAGCTGTGCACCTTTACCGATTTTAAGTTCGATATTGTGAATCACAGTACCCAATGGGATGTTTTTCAGCGGTAAACAGTTACCTGGACGGATTGGAGAGTTCTCTCCTGACATTACTGTATCACCAACTGCTTGTTTTTTAGCAGCAATGATATAGCGGCGTTCACCATCAGCGTACTTAAGTAAAGCAATGTGCGCAGTACGGTTAGGATCGTATTCGATACGCTCTACCGTGGCTGGGATATTGTCTTTAGTACGTTTGAAATCGATAATACGATAATGTTGCTTATGACCACCACCGATGTGACGAGTCGTGATGCGACCATTATTGTTACGACCACCTGACTTACTTTTTGATTCGAGAAGCGCTGCAAAAGGACGACCTTTGTAAAGGTGTGGATGCACCACTTTTTCAACAAAACGACGGCCTGGTGATGTTGGCTTTGCTTTTACGATAGGCATGAGTGTAATCCTTATTCGTTGTTCGCTGTTTCACTAGTAGAAGCAGTCGTTTTTGCGACGTCTTCACCAGCATCAGCCATTTGTACATCTTGACCAGCTTTTAAGGTAACGTAGGCTTTTTTATAGTCATTACGACGGCCGATATTCTTACCAAAACGCTTTGTCTTACCTTTAACATTCAAAGTGTTTACTTTTAAAACTTCAACGCCTTCGAACATCATCTCAACTGCTTTTTTGACTTCTAGCTTAGTAGCGTTAGAGTCAATTTTAAATACCTGCACACCAAGTGAATCGCCAAGCATTTGAGATTTCTCTGAGAATACAGGTCCTCTTAGGATCTGATAAAGTCTTGCGTTATTCATGCTAGTGCTTCCTCAAATTGTTTCGCAGCTTCAACTGACATGATTACTTTATCAAAAGCAATCAAGCTCACTGGATCCACTTCATTTGTACCAAGTACATTGACGTGTGGAATGTTGCGAGCAGCTAAGTATAAGTTTTCGTCAACTTCTTTGGTGACGATTAGTGCACGAGGTGCGCCTAAGTCATTTAACTTTGCAATCAGCTCTTTGGTCTTAGGGCCAGAAACGCTTAGCTCTTCAACCAAAATTAGACGATCTTGACGAATCAATTCGGCTAGGATGCACTGCATCGCACCGCGATACATCTTACGGTTAACTTTTTGTGACCAATCTTGTGGTTTTGCAGCGAATGCACGACCACCAGAACGCCAGATTGGGCTACGAATAGAACCTGCACGAGCGCGACCAGTACCTTTTTGGCGCCATGGCTTAATGCCACCGCCAGAAACTTCGGCACGGGTTTTTTGAGCGCGTGTACCTTGACGAGCACCAGCAAGATATGCGGTGACGACTTGATGCACTAATGCTTCGTTGAATTCACGACCGAAAGCCGTATCAGAAAGCTCAACTGCCGCCCCTGTAACTGTTTTTAAATCCACGTTAATCCCCTTGCTTAGGCTTTGACTGACGGACGTACGATGACATCGCCACCGGTGGCACCTGGGATAGCACCCTTGATGACAAGTAACCCTTTTTCAACATCAACCGATATCACTTCTAGGCCCTGAACGGTAACACGTTTGTTACCCATCTGACCTGGCATTTTTTTGCCTTTGAAGACTTTACCTGGTGACTGGTTTTGACCAGTTGAACCAAGGGCACGGTGAGATACTGAGTTACCATGAGTGGCATCTTGCATGCTGAAGTTGTGACGCTTCACGCCGCCTTGAAAGCCTTTACCTTTACTCTGTCCTGTGACATCAACCATCTGACCTTGTTCGAACAAGTCAGCTAGGATCTCACCGCCAATTTCACGACCTTCAAGGTCGCTTTCATTGGCACGAAATTCCCAAACACCACGGCCAGCTGCAACACCAGCTTTAGCGAAGTGACCTTTTTGAGCTGCTGTTACGCGGCTGTCACGACGGGTACCTGTGGTAACTTGGATGGCTTGATAGCCATCTACATCAGTATTTTTTACTTGAGTAATGCGGTTAGCACTGATCTCAACCACTGTTACAGGGATAGATGCGCCTGCTTCAGTGAAGACACGGGTCATGCCGCATTTTTTACCGACTAAACCGATCGCCATTTTAGACCTCTTTATATCTTATATTAATGGGTTGGGTGTTTATGTGCATTAACCCAAAGCAATTTGAACGTCAACACCCGCCGCCAAGTCAAGCTTCATTAGCGCATCCACAGTTTTGTCGGTAGGTTGAACGATGTCAACCATACGCTTATGAGTACGGATTTCGTACTGATCACGAGCGTCTTTGTTTACGTGTGGTGAAGTTAGAACGTTGAAGCGCTCAATGCGAGTCGGCAACGGTACAGGACCACAAACTTGCGCACCGGTGCGCTTTGCAGTATCAACAATCTCTTGTGCAGATTGATCAATCAGACGATGATCAAAAGACTTAAGACGGATACGGATTCTCTGGTTAGCCATGCCAGCAAGCTCCTAATATGTGCCTTTGTCATTCTTGCTTTGCAAGTAAATGAGCAAAAGCCGTTTGGTTAAATATTCACTTAAAGCGGCCTTCTGTTCTAAACCAGAATGAGTTCGTTAACGGAACTTATAGCGTACTAAAAGCAAAATAGTTTAAAGCCCCGCCGACCCTTCCATTATAGGATGTCAGCAAAGGCATAATGAAATAGTGCTAGAAACGATGCTCTAGCTGTCATAGCGCCAGCTGTTTGATTGGCTGCGCATATATAATTCAGTGGTGTGTATTATACATAATTTTTGACCCATTGCAAGGAGGTTATTTGCAATGATGTTAGATAGTAATTGATATAAAACATTATTTGTACACTACATCCCCACTTTTTATAAGAGTATTGGTCATTAAAGATTAACTTATGCAGTCGCTAATCTCTAAACTACTTGCTTTGGGTATTTAATAATAAACGCTTAATCTAGAACAATATCATACTGCTCTTGGGTATAAAGATTCTCAACGTCAAAGGTAATTACCCGACCCAATAGGTACTCTAAATCTGCCACGGTGTCCGATTCTGAAGTCAGTAATAAATCTATCACGGCAGCATGGGCGACCACGGTAAATTTCTTTGGTGAGTTATAAGTGCGAGCACAGCGCATGATTTCACGGAAAATCTCAAAGCAGACGGTTTCAGCGGTTTTAACAAAGCCGCGACCCTGACAGGTTGAGCACGGCTCACAAAGCTGCTGACCGAGCGATTCGCGGGTACGTTTGCGCGTCATCTCAACCAAGCCAAGCTCACTGACTTGGGTGATTTTGGTTTTGGCATAATCTTGTGTCAGCTGTGCTTGCAAACTCTCTAAAATATCGTCTTTATGCTGCTGCTCAAGCATGTCGATAAAATCTAGAATAATAATGCCGCCTAGATTGCGCAGACGTAGCTGCCGTGCAATAGCATGGGTGGCTTCGAGATTGGTTTTATAAACGGTATCTTCTAACGAGCGCGCGCCAACGAAAGAGCCAGTATTGACATCAATCGTGGTCATGGCTTCAGTCTGATCGATAATCAGATAGCCACCCGACTTTAAGTCGACCCGCCGTTTTAGGGCGTCGCGTAAGTCGTCTTCGACACGGTGCACATCAAACAGTGATTGCTCAGCGGTATAATGCACAATGCGGTCATAGACAAAGGGGACAAATTCTTTGGCAAAGTATCTAACTTGCTCATAAATTTGTGCATTATCAATCACCACTTTTTCGGTATCGGCATGTACCAAGTCACGAATCGAGCGCAAAGGTAGCGATAACTCTTGATAGATAAGCTCGGAGCTTTGATTGGGCTTCATTTCTTGGCGACGGGCACAAATAGTGCGCCACAGCTGCAATAGATAGTAAATATCTTCTTCAAGCTTATCGACAGGGACACGCTCAGCCGCTGTACGGGCAATGAGACCGCCTTTTAGATTGACGGTTTGCATCAGGCTAGCAAGTTCAGTTTTCAGCCGTGTGCGCTCTTCGTCGCCATCGATACGTTGCGAGATACCGATATGTTCACTTGATGGCAAATAAACCAAATAACGTGATGGCAGCGAGATATTGGTGGTTAGACGTGCACCCTTGCTACCGAGCTGGTCTTTGGTGACTTGTACTAAAATACGTTGGCTTTCGTGCAGACGATGCTGAATCAGAGTTTTTGTAACGGGGACGACTTCAGTGCTTTGCGCACTGACAACGGGCGGCGTGATTGCTAATTCATCAGTAGCGGCGTCTATAATAGTGCGTTCGTTATTGGTCGAGTCTTGGGATTTGTTTTTCTTTTCGGCGACTGGACGCGGCTCACGCTGCATATCATTGACATGTAAAAATGCGGTGCGCGATTGTCCAATATCAACAAAAGCTGCTTGCATACCGGGAAGCACACGTACCACCGTCCCTAGATAGATATTGCCGACCAAACCCAGTTTATGATGACGCTCAATATAAATCTCGCCTAAGACACCGTTATCCAACACGGCGACCCGAGATTCCATGGGACTAATATTAATCAGCAGCTCTTCGGACATAATATTTTCTCTTATCACTCAGCTTTCTTGTGAAGCGTTCATAGTTTGGTAGCCTCACAGTGTACCAAATGCACCTTGCGTTTGCCCATCACCCTACCGTGTCATTATGTGCATAAGGGTTAGCCATCTACTTTTAGCGAATTGACAGCCTTAGCTTTATCCTCTGGTATTTCTTTTAGTTGCATGTCATTTACTTGCATCTTATTTATAAGCGCCAATGTCTGTGCCAGCGGCAAACCAACCACATTGGTATAGCTGCCATTGATACGGCTCACCCATGCTGCACCCAAACCTTGAATGCCGTAACCGCCCGCTTTATCAGCAGGTTCACCGCTGTCCCAGTAATTACTCATCATCTCTATGGTTAAAGGTATAAAGGTCACTTCGGTACGCTCAGTGATTTTTTGCTGATTCACGACTTGCAATACTGGCTTATGATTTGGGCTGCTAGCACTCTCAGAGGAGAATGCTATATGGGTTGCTTGCACCGCTGTCCAGACTTCATGGACATTATCAGACATCTGCTGCCACATGCGATAAGCGTCTTCACGATGAGCCGGTTTAACCAACACTGTCTTGCCGTCTGCTAAGACACCGATGGTATCAGCGGTTAAAACAATAATGGATTCAGGTAAGTCAGCTTGTTTGTCGTTTAACTTTTTATTCAATGCTCTATTTAATTGTTCGACTGCTGCCTCTGCCTTAGTAGCGACCATACGTTCAATATACGCTTTGGGCGCTTCATCAATATGAGGCGTCTCATCAATATCGACGCTCATGACCGTGAAGTCGAGTTGCGCTCTAGTTAACAGCTCATGACGGCGCGGTGAGCCAGACGCTAAAATGAGTTTCATTGCTATTCTCTTATTTTATAAATTTATGACTTTTTATTATTGCAGATTAATAAGCACCTAAAATCAGCGCGCAAATTTGCGTAATATAAATAGCACCAATGGCCAACTTATAATACTCATCAATAAAGATAAGGCAGATTGGGCGACAAAGGTATCTTGGATATACATCTGTAATATCCATAAAGTGACTTGGAAGATGGCTAACCCTAGGCTGGCAATTAGCCACGCACTGATGGTATTTAGCTGTCTAATATAAATACTAGTGACTTTTATCACCAATGCCACCATCACGGCAGCAAAGGCTTGCTGACCTAAGTGTGTGTCCATCAACAAATCAGCGATGATGCCAATGGTAAAGGCGGCAAAAACCCCGACATAACGCGGTTGAAACAGTAACCAAAAAATCAGCACCATCATCATAACCATCGGGCGCAATGTTGCCATGCTCGGGCTTAACGGATAAACACTAAGCGAGGAGGCGACAATAAAGCTCAGGACAATCACGGCAAGCAACAGCCCAGTTGCATTATCAGAATCAGGATATGCCATGAATACTTACCTTTAGCGAGTGTTTAGCGGCTGCTATTTGACTATTAATCTAGCATTGAGGGGAATAACACGGCGGTTAATGGTTAATAATATCTTTGGATATCATTCATTCATCCATCTATCCATACATGCACGCTATGGATTATGACAAGCTATGCATGCTTATGAATAAGTTATACTTTCTTATGAATAAGCTATTAATTTTCACTGATGTCTGCATTGCGTTTATTGCTCAGCTTATCTTGTAGCACCAGCACGTAAGCATTGTCGATAAAGTTTGCCGCTGGCGTGACTTCAATACTTCTAAAGTTATCAGCTTGCGTATCTTCGACATGAGCAATACGCCCAACCCGATAGCCTGCCGGTATACGCCCGCCCAATCCTGATGACACCAGCTCATCGCCAACGCGCACATCTGAGGTTTTAAAGACATAGTTTAGACGTAAAGAGGTTGGTATGCCCTCACCGGTGACAATGGCGCGCTGTCCCGTACGCTTGACGGTTACGGCAACAGACTGCTGCTCATCGGTAATCAATAACAAGCGGCTGGTATTGGGATAGACATTAATAATTTGCCCTAAGATACCGTCTTCATCGATGACCGTTTGACCCACTTGCACGCCATCTTGCTCGCCTTTATTGAGCACCACGATTTGCCTGAGCAGATTGGTATCAGTACCAATCACTTGGGCCAAATTTAAATCAAACTGTTCGGGACGTGTGGTCGATAGGATACCTTGCAGGCGGGCGTTTTGCGCCAAGATATAATCTTGCTGCTGCAGCTTAGCTTGAGCATGGATAAGTTGCGATTTTAGCTGCATGTTTTCGCGGCGTAGCGCTTCTTTAGATTGCAGACTGCCACTTGACCAGTGTTTTGCATAGCTTGGCAATAACGACAGCTCATAAATGGGCTGCATGGCGGCATGGGTGGTCGTACGTATGGGATTGAACCATTCTGGATTTTTGCTATCAAACCACATCAGTATCAGCGCCACTATCAATACAATAGCAGTCTTACGAAGCGCTAGCGGTTGGCGAGCAAAAATACTTGGAATCATAGTTGGTCTAATCTAGAGGTTTTAATGTGAGCAATAACGGCTACTTGACATAACAATAGCAAATATCAAGATATAAAATATGACCCTATCAAAATTTTGTACTTAGCATCTCGATATAGTAGAACTACTTTAAAATCGATACAATTTTAAAATCTATACCGTGCGACTGGGATGAATTTTTCGTAGCCTCTGTGATAACAGCAAGCAAGGAAAATTTATACCAGTCGCACATAGCTATAATGTCGCGCTTTTATTTTAAACTAACTATAGCAATGCTAAAAACCAATGACCAAAACGACCAAGCAAGTAATATCGTGCTGCTATTTAATTTTGGCATGGGTTTTATCATGGATTAATGTTATTAAAGGCAACCTGATTGGCTACCTTTAATAGAATAAAACGAATAAGAAAAAACGGTTTTTATGATAAAGCGCCCACGCAATGTCATGCTAGCGTTCATCAAATAGAGTAAATATAGCCATGCCTGATTACTAACTATATAGGCAATACGAAATAAACATTACCAACTATATGCACAATACCACCTATATAAGCATTACCGATTTAGACAAAAATCATATTAAGACTTTTGTTATTGATAAAATCAAGCGAAATACCACCGCCACGGCTGACGCAAGTTAATGGGTCTTCAGCAACAGTGACAGGTAGACCGGTTTCTTTTGAAATCAGCTTATCTAAACCTCTTAATAACGCACCGCCGCCCGTTAAGACAATACCGCGTTCTGCGATATCTGATGACAGCTCAGGTGGTGTTTGCTCAAGTGCGGTTTTTACTGCGCTGACGATACCACTTAATGGATCGCTAAGAGCTTTTTGCACCTCTTCTGAATTGACCATAAAGGTTTTTGGTACGCCTTCTGCCATACTACGACCGCGAACTTCAACTTCTAGCTGGCTGTCTTCATTTAATGCTGAGCCAACTTCTTGTTTGATACGCTCAGCGGTGGTTTCACCAATCACGCAACCGTGGGTACGGCGTACATGAGTGATAATCGCTTCATCAAACATATCGCCACCGATACGAATCGACTCCGCATAGACGCAACCTGACAAGGCGATAACGGCAATCTCAGTGGTACCCCCACCGATATCAACGACCATCGAACCACTGGCTTCATGAACCGGCATGCCAGCACCAATTGCTGCCGCCATAGGCTCTTCTAGCAACAATACTTTGCTTGCGCCTGCTGATGAGACCGCTTCGCGAATCGCTTTACGTTCAACAAGGGTCGATTTGCAAGGAACACAAACCACCACGTTAGGCTGTGCCATAAAACGCTTGGCTCTTACCTTAGTGATAAAATGCTTGAGCATTTTTTGCGTCACTTCAAAATCCGCAATCACGCCGTCTTTTAACGGGCGAATCGCCGTAATATTGGCAGGCGTACGACCTAGCATTTGCTTGGCATCAATACCAACGGCAGCAACGGTAGGGTTCTGGGTACGATTACTTCGTAGCGCGACCACCGTAGGCTCGTCGAGCACCACGCCTTTACCAGGAATAAAAATAAGGGTGTTCGCAGTACCGAGGTCGATTGCGATATTATTTGATAAAAATCCAAACAGGTTCATGACTAATATATCCAGCGTCTTACAAATGAGGCGAATGAGGCGAATGAGGCGAACGAAATTGACTGAGGGTTTACTCGTCAGTGTTGAGCAGGTCGTCGTTAGACATGACCTGTGGCGAGAGTTTATCATCGCAACAAGTCAAACCGAAGCCATAATGATGAAATGCAAAAACTGAGCTAAATTATACCGATTTAGCTCAAAAAAAACACAGATATTTGCATCAGTACGCTAGGATTTTGCTCTTAAGCGCTAAAATTTGTTACAAAGTTTGAAATGGCGGACAATACCACTCCATTATATGAAACATCATTTAATTCAATAACTAACAAGGCGCTACAGCCATGTGACATTTCTGCTGAGTGTTTTGCTTATTAATTTGCTTAGCAGTGGGTGCATACTGTAACGTATTTCATAACCAAATAGTGAGTAATTGATAATCAATCCATAACTATCCGGTCAATTTTGCAAATAGGGCTGTTTTCTAAAGTCAGCCTATAGGCGATGCGCTATAAAATGAACACAGAGCTACTGATATTCATTTTGCGCAGCCTCTGTCTGCATAGGCACAGCAAGCAAGGAGAATGAATACCAGTAGCGCGTTATAATACTTGTACTTGTTTCATTTAAGATTGACTATATTAATAAAGACAGTTGCGCGCTTAGTAACCGCAAGGCTTAATAACAGCAGCGACTCATAAAGCCAACGCGCAAAACATAAAAATGAATGAAGCATAAAGACCAATAAAGCATAGATAATAATGCAGCAATCAAAGCCCTGCTCTGTAATCTTGGCTGAGATGCTTTATAATAAGGACACTCTCTATAAAACATACAGATAGAGCCTGTGTTTTAATATTTTTTAACCTGTTTTAGTATTTTTTAACGATTATCTCTCTTAATACTGACCCATTTTAGTCATACCCTACTCTAATAAAAACTGTCCTTAACTGGAGAAATTATGTCACAGCCAACCCCAGCGACTGAAAATACTGTCAGCCGTCAAGAAATCTTAGAAGTTGCCCGCCTTGCGCGCTTAGGTGTTGATGAAGACACCGCCAGCAGCTACGCCGACGATATCACCAAAGTACTAAAGCTGATGCAAACGCTTGGTAATGTAGACACCACCGATATCAAACCTTTGTCAAACATTCATGAAGTTTGCCAAGATTTGCGCGCAGACGTCGCTAAACACGATATCAATCGCGAGCGCAATCAATCAATGGCCCCTGCTGTTGAAGCGGGTCTATACCTTGTGCCACAAGTGATTGAATAATTATTCTAATAGTTTTTGCCTTTATTTTATCCTATTTACTGCTACTCACATTTTGACGGACGACACCTTATGTCTGAACTTCACCTCTTAAGTACCCAGCAGCTTATTACGGGCTTGCAAGACAAACAATTTAGCAGCGCGGAATTAACTGAACATTATATAAAGCGCATCGACGCGCTCGACAGCAAGATTAACAGTTTCATCACTCATACCTCTGAAACCGCGCGCGCACAAGCACAAGCGGCCGACGAGATGCGTGCCCAAGGCGACAAGCGTCCACTGCTTGGCGTACCAATGGCACATAAAGACATTTTTTGTACCCAAGGCGTATTGACGACTTGTGGTTCAAAAATGCTACATAACTTCATTTCACCTTATGATGCAACCATTGTCACCAATATTGATAAAGCGGGCATGATTAGCCTTGGTAAGCTCAATATGGATGAGTTTGCGATGGGCTCGGATAATGAGAGCTCGCATTATGGTGCGGTACACAATCCTTGGAATCTAAATCACGTCCCCGGTGGCTCATCAGGTGGTAGTGCTGCCGCCGTCGCCGCAGGCTTTGTGCCCGTTGCTACCGCTAGTGACACGGGTGGTTCTATTCGTCAGCCAGCGTCATTTTGTGGTTTAACCGGTATCAAGCCAACTTATGGTCGTATCTCGCGCTTCGGTATGATTGCCTACGCCTCAAGTCTTGACCAAGCAGGTAGCATGGGTCGTAGTGCCATGGACTGTGCGTATCTGCTACAACCGATGATTGGTCATGATCCACGCGATGCCACTTCTATCAAACATGATATGCCAGATTATGTCCAAGATTTGAATACTGCGGTCACTGCCGCTGGTGATAACGCGAAGCCATTAGAAGGCTTACGTATTGGCGTGGCAAAAGAGTACTTTACGAGCGGACTAGATACGGAAGTCGAACAAGCGGTACGTGCAGCGCTAAAGCAATATGAAGCGCTTGGTGCAACGATTGTAGAGGTCAATATTACTGACCCTGAGATTACCCTTGCGACTTATTATATGCTCGCACCAGCGGAAGCCTCATCGAACCTGTCACGTTTTGATGGCGTGCGTTTTGGTTATCGCTGTGAAAACCCAACCGACCTTCTCGACTTATACACGCGCTCACGCTCAGAAGGCTTTGGCCCTGAAGTACAACGTCGTATTTTGACCGGTACTTACGCGCTATCTGCTGGTTACTTTGATGCTTATTACACCAAGGCTCAAAAAGTACGTCGACTCATTGTCAAAGACTTCGAAGACGCTTTTGCTAACTGTGATGTCATCGCCAGTCCAACCGCGCCAACCGCTGCTTATAAGCTTGGTGAAGACCTTGACCCTGCGACGATGTATTTGGGTGACGTATATACCATCGGTGTCAACTTAGCCGGTTTACCTGCACTTAGTCAGCCTGTTGGCTTAACGTCAAACGGTTTGCCAATTGGTTTGCAATTGATTGGTCAGTATTGGCAAGAAAGCAAGTTGCTCTCTACCGCGCACCTATTCCAGCAGCATACCGACCACCATTTACAACACTCTACCATCGCGAAGGAGACGGTATAATGAACACAGCAACTACTACTGATAATGCCGCTCACCAAGAAATCGTCCGCAAAGAGCTGTTCGTCGATGGCTATGAAGTGGTCATCGGGATTGAGATTCACTGCCAGCTCAATACCGAAAGTAAGATATTTTCCAGCGCGCCGACTGACTTTGGTCATGAGCCAAACACCCAAGCCAGTATCGTCGATTTAGGTCTGCCGGGTGTCTTGCCCGTATTAAACAGTGGCGTCGTCGATCGCGCCTTAAAATTCGGCATTGGCGTCAATGCTGAGCTGGGTTTATTTAATACGTTTGACCGTAAAAACTACTTCTACCCTGATTTACCAAAAGGCTATCAAATTACCCAAATGGCCAATCCTATCGTTGGCAAGGGTTATATTGATGTCGTGGTCAATGAAGGCGATAAAAACGAATACCCTAAACGTATGGGTATCACCCGCGCCCATTTAGAAGAAGATGCTGGAAAATCGGTGCATGATGCTGTCGATGGCATGACGGGCGTGGATTTGAACCGCGCTGGTACGCCATTAATCGAAATTGTCTCTGAGCCTGATATGCGCTCAGCCCATGAAGCCCTTGCTTATATCAAAGCCATTCACCAGCTGGTCACATGGCTTGGTATCTCAGATGCCATCATGGCAGAAGGCTCATTCCGCTGCGACTGTAACGTCTCTGTGCGCAAGCCTGGTAGCGAGCTTGGCACACGTACTGAGCTGAAAAACCTTAACTCGTTCCGCTTTATCGAGCGCGCTATCAACCGTGAAATCGAGCGCCAAATCGATATCATTGAGGACGGCGGTAAAGTCATCCAAGCCACGATGCTGTACGATCCAGAGCGCGATGAAACTCGTACCATGCGTACCAAAGAAGACGCCAACGACTATCGCTACTTCCCTGACCCTGACTTGCTGCCTGTCCGTATCGAGCAGCATACCGTTGATAGCATTCGTGCAGCGATGCCTGAATTGCCTGTTGCCCGTCGTGCACGTTTTGAAGAGGCACTTGGTCTATCAGAATATGACGCTCGTATCTTGACTGGTAGCCGTCCGCTAGCCGATTATTTCGAAGATGTCGTCGCTGAGGTTGGACAACAAGATGCCAAAATGGCGGCTAACTGGGTCATGGGCGATCTGCTCGGTGCGCTCAATAAAGATGATAAAGACATCATCGACTCGCCTATCAGTGCCAAGCAATTGGCTGGTATGCTGGCACGTATTAAAGACGATACCTTATCTGGCAAATTGGCTAAGAAAGTCTTTAGTGCTCTCTATGAGCGTGAAGGCGGCGACGCTGATGACGCCGCAGATAAAATCATCGAAGAAAAAGGGCTTAAGCAAGAAACTGATACCGGCGCTATCAAAGCCATCGTTGAAGAAGTTATCGCGAAAAACCAAGCGATGGTCGATGAGTATCGCGGCGGTAAAGAAAAAGCCTTTAACGGTCTGGTTGGTCAAGTGATGAAAGCCAGCCGTGGTAGTGCCAATCCACAACAAGTAAACCAAATCCTAAAAGAGCTATTGGGTTAAGGTTAACTGCTCATTGGTTGTGCTGACTATGATAAGTAAAATGCGACTGTAGATTTTGGCTAAAATAAATAGCCCTTGCAATATGCATAATTTTGCGTAAAATAGTCAGTCATTCGGGGCGTAGCGCAGTCTGGTAGCGCACTACACTGGGGGTGTAGTGGTCGCAGGTTCAAATCCTGCCGTTCCGACCAAACATAGTAGTTAAAGAGAAAAGCCAATCATTGATATCAATGATTGGCTTTTTTTATACTTAACTATTCTCCATTAAGTATTACAAAGATGCTTTAGTAATCGTACTTAGCGCTTCATTGATAACAAACACTTTAGATTTAATGTCTTTAAAACCAAATGAGGTCAGCCTTTGGGTATGCTTTTCTAAATATCTGTTGGCATCGTTCAGATTATCAAATACATAAATGCCACCCGCTTCTTGCGTCTCTTCATTTTCTGTCCATAGCTTATAGACCAGACCGTTCTCGGTTGCAATGTCTTCGGCCAGCTCTTTCATGGCGTCAAAAAACGCACTGCCAAAAGGTCCGCTATAAGGAAAGTCGACTTGCAAAAGATATTTCATTTTTTAACCCTCATTATTATTGAATAATTGGCAAAAGATATGCTGCCAGATGACGACAATCTTAACATATTACGATTGCCTATAGACTTTTAGCAATTGAGCCGCTAGGGTAAATACTTTATATTTATTCTGATTTGACCTATGTCTGAGCTTAGCGTGCCACGCCCTACAACTCTCGCAACTCATGCCAATTATGCGCCTTGGGAAGCATACCAGCGACCTTATGTGCGCGATTTGGCGTATGTGCTTGCCTGCCCTAACGTCTTGACGAAGTGGCTAGATGTAGCACCGTACCAAAACACCCATGCTATCTTCGTACATAGCGCAAGCTTTTGGCAACAGCAGTTTGAAGCTTATCAGCAGCGTTTAAAGGAGTTGGATACCACCAATGACTATCAGGCGCTGACCCGCTATTTATTAAAATGTCCGAGCCCTAATCGCTTAGGTTTTCACTTTGAAGGCTTATTATCATTTTGGCTAGAAGATGGCTTTGCGCGCAAATTGCATCCGTATGAGACGCTTGCTAATAACGTGCAGTTATACAATGGCAAACAGACGATTGGTGAGCTGGATTTGATTTTATATAATCATGAGGAAAAGCTCACTGAACATTGGGAGTTGGCGATTAAGTTTTTTATGGGTGCCGCACCTTTTGCGCCGATTAATTGGGTTGGGATCAACTCCAACGACAATCTACAGCGCAAAATGACCCATATGCAAACCAAGCAGTTTTGTAGCATTTGGGTGGATACTGAGAAGCATGGACAAGTTAAGATTGATAAGCGTTATGGTGTCATAAAAGGGCGATTCTTTTTGCCAATGAACATCGCTCATTTCGTCTATCCTCACTGGCTAACACCCAGCTTCCCCATGCACGAATGGTGCGATACCACTGATAGCGCTAGTCTTGCGAGGTTTGATATCAGCGTATTGCGCGCCGCCCATTATATCGAATGGTTTAGCAAGCGCGACTTCTACGATGGTCGTCAGCTACCACTTATCAATTCTGAAAATGCTATCTTAAAAACAGGGCTCTACTTTGAAGGTGATAGACCGATTGTCATTTATCCTCGGCTGCGTGATGGTGTAGATGATTGATTTTGCCTAGCTTATATTTTGGTTTAATACCTATTAACACTTATCTATGCCTTTCAATAACTCTCAATCACCTGCATCAGCTCATATCTCAGCATATCAGCACTTGGCATACGCTCGGCGTGAAAGCGCACGATAGCAATACCCGCACTGGCAAGCGCTTTATCCTTTTTATCATCGGCCTTTTGCCGCGCTTTACTGCTATGCGTCCAATCATCAAGCTCAATGGCGAGCAAAGTAGTCTGTGCATCGACATCAACGATGACATAGTCAACGCTTTGACGACAAATACGATTAAACCAAAAACTGCGTTCTGAGGTTTCACTGCTATTGGCTTCGATGATACGTGACAGCTGAACTTGGACAAAAATATGATATTCTGGCAAAGCATTTTTTAACTTATTAAAAAATATCACTTCCGTGTCCGTCATAATGGGCATCGGCGCAAAGGGCCAAATAGCCAGCTCATCACCGCGCACAGGCGGCGGTTCAGGTTCATTAACTTGCTTAGGAGAGAACAGTTTTGGCAGGGTGATCAACCCTACAAATCCAACCGCCAATATTAAAAATATAACGCCAAATGACATGGTTTTACCTTATACATAATGAAAGCCGTCAGCTACGTGTGCTGATGTCACTAAAAAGATGACGACACATGGCCAACCGCGACAGGGCAGCCTTTGTAGGCTGACAGGTTATACAGTACAGAGAGGGACAGAAAGAAATAGGAAAGAACGGCGCTCATCGTAACCAAGCTTGCACCAATCGGCAAACGATAAAACAAAAAACACGACAATAGATGTCGTGTTTGAATAAAATTAGCTACAGCGATAAAAATATAAACCAGCCTAATTAAAATTGTGCGGTTTATTTAGCAATAACTAGCATCGATTTGCAGCACTATAAACGCTATTTTAGCGCCAGTATAAGACCCAAGCACTTGTCGTATTAACTTTGGGGTCGCTATTAATCTTATCTTTTAAGGCCAATGCCGCAACTTTGCCGCGCTCAGGACCAACGATAACGCGTACACCGCGACTAGTAGCACTGGTCTTAACTTGATAGCCGGCAGATTGGAATTTCTTTGCCAACTCATCCGCTTTGGCTTGGTCATTTGCCAGTGCCACTTGCACGCCAAAGCTACCTTTAGCATCGGTTTCTTTCACTTCTTTGCGCGCCTCACTAAGTTTCTGTTGCGCTTCACGCTTGGCATCGGCCGACTTCTTGGCTAGCGCTTCTTCTTTTTGACGCTTGTCTTCACGCGCCTGCTCAGCTGCCGCTGCTTCACGCGCTAAGCGCTCCACCTGCTTGCGCGATGGTATGGTAATACTTTGACCCAGTTGTAGTGATGTCGAAGGTGATAGATTATTCGCTTGTGCCAAGACTTCTACGGGCATATTGTATTGCCGCGCCAGTTTAATCAGCCCGTCACCTTTTTTTACTTGGTAATCAGAAGGCGACTTTGGTGGCTCATTTTTAGCTGCTTCTGCTGCCTCTCGCTTTTTCTCAGCGGCAGCTTGCGCTTGTTTCTTAGCATCAGCCTGCTTTTTTGCCTCAGCTTCCTTTTTACTATCTGCTAATTTCTTAGCAGCCGTTTGTTCTTTAAGGGCGGCTTGGCGCTGCGCTTCTTGTTGCGCTTGGGCAGCTTTTTGCTGCTCGCGAGCGTTTGCATCATTTTCAGCTGAAGCAGTAGTGCTATTACTGCTATCCATACGAGGCTTTACCGTTGGCGTGGCAAGGTTGTTTTTTGCAGCCTCTGACTCTTTACTTTCTTCAGCAGCTGGTGCGCTACTGGCCATATACTGCTGACTTTCCGCACGGGCTTTTGCCAATGCTTGTGCTTCAGCCGCTTCTTGTTCGGTTAAGAACTGCTGAGCACGCTTTTCTTGTTCTGCAACACGAGCAGCGCGCTCTTTTTGTTTTTGTGCCAAGATGCGCTTTTCAGTCTCGATATCAGTCGTCAATGGCTGCGGAGACTCTTGTGCGGGGCTTGGCTTATCTATCATCGCTGACGCTGGTTGGGGTTTATTGCTATCACCAATTTGTTGCACCATGGCGTATAGCATCACGCTACCGCCTATAATCATCCCAATGCCCAATAAGGCTTGTCTCGAAAAGTTCATCCGTTTACGTCTCTTAGTTGGTAATAAGGTTGATTGAGCGGCGCAACTATCGTTTCAAAAACTGTTATTTCAAAGCTGTCGTCTCAAAAACTGTTATTTCAAAAACGGTCGTCTTAAAAATATACTTAAATAGTTTAAATCGCTTTGATAAACAGCCTTGATAGTTAAATAGTTGCCATTGCCACCGGTTACGTCCATCCATTTATAAAGGTTATGCCGAGCATCTCTCTCATAGCATTGTATAGCAGGATGCTAAATCAATTTGATTATAAAGCATATTTTTCATACTGTCTGCCATCATGCTACTGCTAAGATTAACATGATATAAATACGATTTTAACTTAAATTATCAACCGCAAGTGCCGCTAGCGCCTCACCAATCGTATGGAACGAGCCACATACCACGATTAAGTCTTGCGCTTGACTGTCATTTATAACGGCATCGGTGGCTTCTGATAAACGTTTAAACTCATGTATTTGCGCACTATCGACATAGCTTGCTAAGATACTTTGCAGCTGCTCAGTGCTCGCCGCCCGTGGATAATCAATCTCAGCGATAAACCAATCGCTAATAGGCAAGCCCGCTTCGGTCAAACGCTGTACGACTTTATTGATATCCTTATCGCCCAACATAGAAAACAGCATTTTAATGCTGGCAGGTTTACGGTTGGCTTGATTGCTGCTTTGATTGAGAGCATCAGCACTATTTTGCGTGGCTAAATGCTGCTGCCAAAGCGGTAATAATTGCGCCAATAAAAACTCAACGCCTTGCTCGTTATGCGCTACATCAAATAACCAATGACGGTTATGCGTCTCACAATAATCAAAACGACCAGCGAGCTTGACCGTCTGCAATGCCTGTTCGATAGCCTTTTTATCAATATTTAATGGGCTTGCCAACACCGCTGATAAGGCATTGGCGGTATTGGTCAATGACAGTGCTGGACGTGGTAGTTGCATGGTGACAGCGGCATTACTGTATTGCCAAACGTCGGTATCCACTTCACGATAATCAAAGTCTTGCCCAGCTTGATAACAAGTTGCCTGATGCGTATCAATCGCTTGCTGTACACTAGCTGGCATCGCAGTAGCGCCATAAACCAAGGTAATGCCATCACGTAAAATACCTGCTTTTTCACGGCCAATATCTTCGACATTATCCCCTAGCCAATCGACGTGATCGATAGCGATATTGGTAATCACTGCCATATCAGGGTCAATAATATTGACCACATCAAGGCGACCGCCGAGCCCAACTTCTAACACCCAGACATCGCAGTCTGCTTCGGCAAAGATTAATAATGCTGCAAGCGTTGTCATCTCAAAAAATGACAAGGTTAAAGCGCACCGCAACCGCGCCGCCTCTACCTTGCTAAAGGCATCAATTAACGTCTCATCACTGACCATCTCGCCATTGATACGCACGCGCTCGTTAAATACGCTCAGATGCGGTGATTGATACAGCGCCGTTTTATACCCTGTCGCTTGGCACATTTGTGCGATGACCGCAGTCGTTGAGCCTTTACCGTTGGTACCCGCCACGGTAAATACATAAGCATCGTCTTTGGCTGACTGTACCACGCCTAATGCCTCAGCAACCGGCAATACTCGCGACAACCCCATATCTATCGCCGAGACATGAATCTGCTGCATATAATCAAGCCATTCGGTCAAACTCGAGTGCTCAGTAGGAGTGTTAGAGGTAGAAAGTGAAGAGTCAGACATGAGCGGAACCTATATTGAAATAGTCGGTTAGGAACTAGTTATTTAAAAGATATTCATTAAGAAAATAGAGACAGTATATAACTACCTGACCAAAAAGCAAAAATAGCATTTACCGTTATTAACGATAAATGCTATTCGTAATTTTTACTTAGTCGATTTAATTTAAAAAGTATACAGTTTAAAAAGGATACAGTGCTGCTGGGTTAAATTTTGCAAAGCCTCTGGAATGCGAAGCGCACAGCAAGCGAGGAAAATTTATTCTAGCAGAACGCTATTTCTAACGTTCTTATTTGCTAAGCAGTTAAGCGTATTAAGCAGCAACATTCGGTACGCGGCATAGCTTTGCAAGCAAACGATAAATCGTATCAATCAATTGATGACGATGTACCACTTCATCGACCACGCCATGCTCTAATAAGAACTCAGCACGCTGGAACGGCTCTTCTAGCGTCTCACGAACCGTTTGTTCAATCACGCGCTTGCCTGCAAAGCCAATCATGGCTTTTGGTTCTGCTAAATGGATATCACCTAACATAGCAAGCGATGCCGTCACCCCGCCATAAACAGGATTGGTCAATACCACGATATATGGCACGCCAGCAATTCTTAAGCGTTCAATCGCCGCCGCAGTACGAGCCATTTGCATTAATGATAGCAAACCTTCTTGCATGCGCGCACCGCCAGAAGCAGCAAAGCAGACTAAGGGAACTTTATCTTTAAGGGCTTTTTCAGCGGCCTCTACAAAACGGTCGCCGACCACCGAGCCCATAGAGCCGCCCATAAAGCGGAAGTCAAAGGCACAAGTAACGATATCAAGATTGCGCAATTTACCGTACATCACAATTAGCGCTTCGGACTCACCGGTCTTGTCCTGTGCTTCGGTCATGCGCTGCGGATACGGCTTACTATCCACAAAGCTTAATGGATCTTTGGCAGTGAACTGCTGTCCTAGCTCACCCTCTACTTGGTCGAGCAGCCAGTTTAAGCGCTCACGAGCACTCATCGGTAAATGATGGTCACAATGCGGGCAGACATAGCAATTAAAAATCAGCGCCGTATTGGTAATCATCGAATGACAGCTGCTGCACTTGGTTGACGGTTCGGTCTCTACCGCCGTCAAAGGTGCGGTCAGTTGCTGCTTAATACCCGGTATTGGGCGATTAAACCACGATTGCCCTGCGGTATTATTTGGCGCAGCGCCGTTATTCGCAGCATTATTATTTATAGTATCTGGTGTTATGGTATCAGTCATATTATTCGCCATTATCAAAGGCTTATCGACAAGTTGGCTTAGTTACTTGTCCCTAAGAAGTCCGTTTATAAGAATCAATTTAAAAGTCACATATCCTTATAACATGAGCAGTTATAAAGCACGCTTATGCGCAACTGTAACAATTTATATGTGATGTTAGTTTACACACGTAAACTAACTTTAGCAAAGTCATTTAACCGTGTCTTTATAAACATTGTTATAAAAGTTACGATAATCCTTGATATAAAAACAGCTATCGCCCCTCTTATAAATAGTAAGATAATGACGTTGCTGAGCCATACACACGTTGATGCCAATACGTTCGATATAATATTAGACCGTTAAACTATCGAGTGCGCCGCGTAGCTCGTCCATTTTTGCCATGATTTTTTGCTGAGCTGCCGCAACCGCAGAGGCATCTTTAGCATCGATATCAGCAAAGTTTTGTACCAACGCACTACCCACAATGATACCGTCGGCATGCTTACCAATTGCTTTCGCTGATGCTGCATCACGAATCCCAAAGCCCACGCATACTGGCAAATCGGTCTCCGCTTTAATCGCTTGCACTTGGGTCGCAACATCATCGGTATCTAGCGTCGCCGAGCCAGTCACGCCCTTAAGCGACACATAATAAATATAACCACCGCAATGGGTCAGTACTTGCTCACGGCGCTCAGGCAAAGTGGTCGGCGATAATAAGAAAATCTCATTCATCGCATGTTCAGTTAAATGCTGAGTAAAGCTGCCCGCCTCGCTTGGTGGCAAATCAACCATCAAAATACCATCTACGCCTGACTGCTCGCATAAAGCGACAAAGTTGTCATAACCGATGATTTCAACGGGATTGAGATAGCCCATGAGGATAATTGGCGTCTGCGTGTCTTGCTTGCGGAACTCAGCAACCATTTTTAGTGCATCACGCGTACTCGTTCCTGCTGCTAAGGCGCGCTCGCCAGCCAATGCAACGGTTGGGCCATCGGCCATTGGGTCAGAAAACGGTAAGCCCACTTCAATCATATCTGCGCCGTGCTTGACTAAGTCATGTAGTAAGCCAACAAAGTTACTCGGATTAGGATCGCCCGCCATCACGTAAGGAATAAGGGCTTTTTTATTTTGAGCTTTTAGGGTTTCAAAGGTGCTTTCAATTCGGGTCATAGTGTTCTCTACAATTAATTCAAACTGGCTATATTGACCCTCTACGATTTAATGAGAGAGCCAATCAATTTATTTTATAAAAGCGGATTTATAGTGCGCAATAAAATACGCGACTACAACTCAATCCCTTCCGCCTTCATTACCGAATGCAAATCTTTATCACCGCGACCTGACATATTAACGATAATGGTTTGCTCAGGGGTCATGGTTTTAGCCAGCTTAAGCGCATAGGCAACCGCATGGGCAGATTCGAGCGCAGGGATAATACCTTCTTTACGTGTCGCTTCATGAAAGGCTGCCAATGACTCTTTATCCGTACAGCCCACATACTCAACACGTTTCATATCTTTTAAGAAGCTATGCTCAGGACCAACGCCAGGATAATCAAGTCCCGCTGAGATAGAATGCGTTTCTTGAATTTGACCCTCATCGTCTGCCATCAGATAAGTACGGTTGCCATGTAGCACGCCGATACGGCCAGCAGCCAATGGCGCGGAATGGCGACCGGTTTCTATGCCGTCACCTGTCGCTTCAACGCCATACATTTTGACTTCAGTATCGTTTAGGAAATCAAAAAATAGACCAATAGCATTCGAGCCACCGCCAACACAAGCGACCAAGGCATCTGGTAATTTGCCCGTTTTTTCTAAATGTTGGATACGCGCTTCTTTACCGATAATCGCTTGGAAATCACGCACCAGTAGCGGATAAGGATGCGGGCCGGCAACCGTACCGATAATATAATACGTGCTATCCACATTGGTTACCCAATCACGCATGGCTTCATTCATCGCATCTTTTAGGGTACGTGAACCAGAAGTCACTGGCACAACCGTTGCACCGAGCAAACGCATACGATAGACGTTCATTTTTTGGCGCTCAACATCGTCCGCGCCCATATAAACGATACACTCTAACCCTAAGCGAGCAGCTATCGTCGCCGTCGCAACGCCATGTTGACCTGCACCGGTCTCAGCGATAATACGCTTCTTACCACACATCTTGGCAAGCAGTGCCTGCCCAATGGTGTTGTTCACCTTATGCGCGCCAGTATGATTTAAGTCTTCACGCTTAAAGTAAATTTGCGCGCCACCAATCTCATCACTCAAGCGCTTGGCATGATAAAGCGGGGTTGGGCGACCAACATAATTGACCAAGTCATTATGATATTCTTCCCAAAACGCAGGGTCGGCTTTTACTTTAGTATATAGCGCTTCTAACTCTTCTAATGCCGCCATCAGGGTTTCAGAGACAAAACGACCACCGTGAACGCCGAAATGTCCGCGTGCGTCAGGGTATTGGTTAAAGTCTTGTACGTCTGTTGGATTGGTAAAGGTGTTGATAGATTGTGCAGTAGCAGATGGTACTTTGTTCGTGGCATGACTCATGATAATTCCTACGATAAGTGGTATTTTTTAGTATAAGGATTGGTCGTATAAATATTAGGATAAAGAAAAATTAGATTTAATCAGGAAGTCGGAATAACGCTTAAATAAGAGTAGATAGCACAAATATAGCAGTTATCTTAGAGAGCGTCAGTGACCGTCTCGTTTTGCCATCGGTCACGCTTGACTGCTTTCATAAAGGCACGCATTTTAGCAGCGTCTTTTTTACCTTTATCAGCCTCAATTCCGCCGCTAACATCGACGCCATAAATAGGCAAATCAAGAGTCGCAGCGACATTGTCGGCATCCAGTCCACCCGCTAAGACAATCGGCAGTGAGCTATTATCTGGAATCAGGCTCCAATCAAAGCGCGCGCCCGTACCGCCATATTTATACTGATGATAAGCATCAAGCAAAATACTGCTCGCTCCTGCGGCGGCAAAACTATCAATCCGTGCGCTTACATTTTCCACAGTATCTTGCTCCGCATTGATACGCAGCGCTTTCATCCAGCGTTTATTGACGGCATTTGCCAGATACTGGCACTGTTCAGGCGTTTCATCACCGTGGAATTGAATGATATCAAAAGGGACATTATTTGCCAGTTCAATCAGCTCATCTTCAGGCATATTGACCACTAATGCCACGACACTGACAAAAGCAGGCAAGGCAGCGCTTAATATCTGCGCCTGCGCTAGCGTCACCGCACGCGGACTGAGGGGATAAAATATCAAGCCGACCGCATCAACACCCAACTGCACAGCGGTATTGACGTCACTAAGCTGGGTAAAGCCGCAAAACTTAACGTGCATTATATGCCCTTTTTTATAAGCTTGCTAAAATTTCGGTAAAGGCAGTAAATAATAGGCTAAAAATAAAAGCTTCTATAAATCCCACCAACAGCGATATTACGCCAAATGCTCATCATAAGGAATGATGCTGATTTGTTAAGCGCATAGCAAATCAATTGCATCCAAAAACTTATCCTAGCATACTTTTATTCGTAGTTTTGTTTATGATTGCGATTGATTAAAATAGGAATAATTGAATGTCTAACACGGCGTCAGCCAATGGCGAAAACCATGATAATACGAATGTCAGTATGCCGCATTACTTAATGTGGTTTCGTCGTGATTTGCGGCTGCATGACAATACAGCGTTGGCGGCACTTTGTGAGCGGGCGAACGCAGACAAGGCGCAAGTCAGTGCTATGTTTTTCCTTACGCCTGAACAGTGGCAAGCGCACGATATGTCACTCACACAGCTCGACCACATCGCCCGCACCTTGCCAATCTTAGCAACATCTTTGCATAAACAATTGAATATCACATTGAACGTACAGGCTTGTCCAAGCTTTTCTGATTGTGTCGAGGCGCTAAGCACATTATGTGAGGCCAATAACATCAGCTGTGTGATGGCAAATCATGAGTACGAAGGCAATGAGATTGAGCGTGATGAACAACTCACCAAACAACTGGCAAAAAACGATATCGAATTTATTCGCTGGCATGACCAATGTATCTTACCGCCGCACAGCATTACCACCAATGATGGCGATAGCATGTACAAGGTATTCACGCCATTTTATAAAAAATGGCGGCATACCTTAGATGTTAGCACCATGCAAATGCATGAAGCAGCAGCCATAAATAACAACAACAACGCCAAGCTAAAAATCTCGAAAGCTAGCGCCACGACTATCAAAGATATCGAAAAATTAAGTAAAGGAACTGTTGATGACTATCAAAAGACATTACAAGATGGCTGTTCAGAAGGTATTGATTCATTAAAGCATATTGATATGGACGCACAGCTTGATTACGCTCGTGCAGCTTACCCCGCTGGTGAAGCTGCTGCTTGCCAGCGTTTAGAGGAATTTATCGCCGAAGATATCGATAACTATGATATCAGCCGCGATGTGCCAAGCTTGCACGCGACTAGTCAATTATCAGCTTACCTGACTATTGGCTCAATCAGTCCCAGACTTTGCTATTTACAAACCACGAAAGCGCAGGAAGAATTGCACAGTGATGATGGCAACGCCCTTAAGAACTCTGACAACAATGACATTAATCGCTGGATAAGCGAGCTTGCTTGGCGAGATTTTTATCGTCATGTAATCGTTGATAAGCCAACGCTCATCCGCCATAAGGCTTATAAAGAAGAGACAGATAGTAAGATTCATTGGTCATATAACGAGGATGATTTTGAGGCGTGGTATACAGGCAAGACTGGCGTGCCCTTAGTTGATGCCGCAATGCGTTGTTTAAATGCCACTGGCTTTATGCACAATCGCTTACGGATGGTCACCGCGATGTTTTTGACCAAGGACTTACTGATTGATTGGCGCTTAGGTGAGCGCTACTTTATGCAGCAGCTGATAGACGGTGACTTTGCTTCAAATAACGGCGGCTGGCAGTGGAGCGCGTCAACAGGTACGGATGCTGCGCCCTACTTCCGTATTATGAACCCTTTTAGCCAAGCCAAAACTCATGATACTGACGGCGAATTTATCAAGACTTGGCTACCGGAATTAAAAGATGTTCCTGCCAGCATTTTGCATAGCGAGGATAAAATGCGTAAAGAACTGGCTAAGGGTAGTAAGTTTGCTAATATTAACTATCCAATACCAATAGTTGAACACAAAGCTGCTCGGCAATTAGCGATTGCAGAATTTAAAAGATAAGACTGAGTGTAAACAGCTCTAAATTTAAAAACAGTTATGCACTAAAAATAGCCATGAACTAAAACTCAGTTATGAGTTAAAAAAACAGTCATGATTTTAAAAGCCTTAGCTGTCTATTTGCACCAAACTACTTTGTGGCGCACTCGCCCTACCAGTATCTGACTCTAATATCCGCGTCTTAATGGTGTAAATGGCATAAGCGAATAAGGTAAAACTGAGGATTAACAGTACCCAAGTCGCAAACGATAGCGACCCTTTTGCTTTAGGATGTTTGGTTAATTTGCGCTTCTCATGGGCAGACGGCTGATTATTAGAAGTTGTCATAGATGCCACCTCTTACATTATATGAGATATAGGCCTATTTGAACGACAGTATTTATAAGTCTGTCGTTAATCACAAATAAGTCCTGCTATATAATATAATAACCCTATTACTCATCATTTCAAGCAACAACTGTTAACTGGCGAAGATATTTATCAGAACACCGAAACCTCTCTCCTCGTCCTAACCCCTTACAATGCCAAAACCCAATCCATTTAAACCATTTAAGCATTAGTCACTGGCATCTGACACGCCCCTGCGCCCTGCGTGGTTATCGTTACTACTGCGCCAGTTAATGAAAATAACTGCTGCAACTGCGTTTGCGCATTTTCTAATGCCATATTCATTACATCACCGCGGCAAGCACGTTCAAGCACTTCCTTTTTTGCCATACTTTGCGCTTGTTGCAAAATCTTTGGATCAACCTGCATCATGCCAAAAGCGCCCGTTTGCCAATCATAAATCTCGATATCGTCTAAATAAACCGAAAACACCTCTGATGGCGGTAAAGTAATATGAATCTGCGGCATGATAGAGACGGGATTATTGGCATCCACGCTTTCAGCATTTTTTATAGCAGCCTCAGCAGGCGCTATCACTTGCACCATCTCAGGCGTTAAAGCGCTCAAATCAATCCCCGCTTCTACGCGCCCACGGGCGATAAACAAGCCCTTTTGCTCATCTTGCCACAGCTTCATCCAACTGCCTGCTTTTTGACTGGTAATGATAGTATCAACACTAAACGCCACCGTCTCCAAGCGATTCAATTTCTGAATTTGCATCACCACCCCTTCCCGGGTAATGGTCTCTATAGGCGCTTCTTTGCTACTTTTTTGCAGACTATAAATCGCAAAAACGAGCGCGGCAAGACCAATCATCACTACCAACCACGACATCATAGCGATGGGTTTTTTCGCAGGCGGCTGATTGGCATTATTATTACTGATAGAAGAATGGTTCTCAGGATTGGTCATGTAAACTACCTCAAAGTTTTTTTGTTTTTATAAGCGAGTTAAAAAGCTAAATATTTAGTATCGAAATCTAAGATATAAATGCTAGTTGCGCGCGTTAACTTCAAGTAATAACTACCAATACTCTACATAATTCTCAATAGTGCTATGGCGAAGAAGTCAGCTCATTATTTGCTATAAATATGCTTAAAACCGCTAAATAATCGAATTAATACCAACATATTTGGCTCTTTAAGTAATGTTGTGGCTGAAAAAACAAAAAGTCATTGCGTCTTAGGCGAACTTTACCTAACATAGTCAGATTGTATAAGCAAAATGTTGGCGTACACCTATTTTTCTGGCTTATATGTCTAAAATATGACGTTGCCAATATGGACGTTTAATACAAAATGAAAAGTTCTAGCCTTTTTGCAAGGCGTTTTATGAACGCACTTTCTTCTGATGTACTGTTTGTCGCAGTACTTTTTAGCTAGGCATGTCCTAGACTATTACCAAGTGATAAAAGGTAAGCTTGCGTCGGCCATCAAAGCACACGCTCAATATCCTACTATTTCTTATTTATTTTATCGTTGATAAGGTTATGCTTTATTTATGAAAGCCAGTCAATTTTTGTTTGCCACGCTAAAAGAAACTCCCAGCGATGCTGATATCGCCTCAAGCCAATTAATGGTAAGAGCAGGTCTTATTCGTAAAATCGCTTCTGGATTATATATCTGGTTGCCGATGGGTTTACGCGTGTTGCAAAAAGTCGAACGCATCGTTCGCGAAGAGATGCAAAACGTCGGCGCTCAAGAAGTGCTGATGCCAATGACCCAACCTGCCGAGCTTTGGCAGATGACCGGTCGATTTGACGATTATGGTCCTGAGCTATTACGCTTCAAAGACCGTCATGACCGCGATTTTGTTTTGGGCCCGACGCACGAAGAAGTCATCACCAATCTTGCCCAAGGCGAGCTGCGCAGTTATAAGCAGTTGCCGATTACCTTTTTCCAAATCCAAGGTAAGTTCCGTGATGAGATTCGTCCGCGTTTTGGCGTAATGCGTGCGCGTGAATTCACCATGAAAGACGCCTACTCGTTCCATGTTGACCAAGCGTCACTCGCTAAGACTTACCATGATATGTATGACGCTTATACGCGCATCTTTACCCGTTTGGGTTTGGATTTCCGTGCGGTACAAGCGGATACGGGTTCTATCGGCGGTTTTGCTTCGCATGAGTTCCATGTGTTGGCAGACAGCGGCGAAGACGATATCGCCTTCTCAGATTCTTCTGATTATGCGGCCAACGTTGAGCTTGCTGAATCGGTAAGCACCGCTGAGCGTCAACCACCGAAGATGGAGCGCGAAGACGTCTTAACGGAAAATATGACCAGCTGTAAAGTGGTTGCTGAACATTTGGGCGTACCGCTTGAGACGACGGTGAAAACCTTAATCGTTCATGGTCATACTGAAGATGGTGAGCCGCAATTAATCGCTATCGTTTTACGTGGCGATCATCAGCTCAATACCATTAAAGCTGAAAAAATCGAAGAGGCCAATGTGCCGCTTATGATGGCCTCTGATGAAGAGCTCATAGCAGCGGGTCTGCATAAAGGCTTTATCGGTGTTGATTTGGATATGCCAGTATTTGTTGATCGCTCAGCCGCCACCTTGTCAGATTTTGTCACGGGCGCGAATGAAGTCAATAAACATACCGTTGGTATGAACTGGGTACGTGATGCAAGCATTACTCGTATTGTTGATGTGCGCAACGTACAAGAAGGCGACCCTTCTCCAGATGGTAAAGGCACGCTAAAAATCAAACGTGGTATCGAAGTCGGTCATATCTTCCAGTTGGGTGATAAGTACTCGCAAGCGCTGAATGCGACCGTATCTGGTGAAGATGGCAAGCCTGTTACCCTAATGATGGGGTGTTATGGTATTGGCGTTAGCCGTATCATCGCTGCTGCTATCGAGCAAAACAACGACGAAAACGGCATCATGTGGCCAAAAACGCCAACCATTGATGACTCGATTGCGCCTTTTGAAGTGGCTATCATTCCGATGAAGTCAAAAGAAGAGACCGTCATGGAGACGGCGACCGCTTTGTATGAAGAGCTAAAAGCGCAAGGCATCAATGTACTACTTGATGACCGTAACGAGCGTCCAGGCGTTAAGTTTGCCGATCTTGAATTGATTGGTATTCCACATCGTATCGTGGTTTCAGACCGTAACTTGGCTGAAGGCAAATACGAATACGTCAATCGCCGCGAGGCAGAAAAGCAAATGCTCAGCCGTGAAGAAGTCATGGCGAAAGTAAGCAGCAAATAGTTTTATTAATAAAACTTATGCCATAAAAAGCGCCTGTCTTAGTGAATAAGATAGGCGCTTTTTTATGTCTACACTAATTGCTCAGTAACTGATGAAAAGCCAACCTTTTACCTACTGACGTATTAAACGGCTTGGTTTAGGTAATAAGCTCATATCACTGACACGGCAAGGATTGATATCGATACCGCCGCGGCGTGTATACCATGCGCGAACCATCAGCTCACTTGGCTGATAGTATTGACTCAAATCAGCAAATATCTGCTCGACACATTGCTCATGAAAACCATTATGCTGACGAAAGCTTAAGATATAACGCAGCATATTGGCGGTATTAACTGGCTTTTCACTGCTTATCGAAACCGCCAATGTGCCCCAATCTGGCTGATTGGTCACCGGACAATTACTACGCAGCAAGTTAGAATAAAAGCTGAAATTTTTGCCCACTTCTTTTTCAGAGTCTCTAAAATCGCTTTCATTTTTAGCTAATAATGACGCATCAGGATGTTCTGTTAGCGCTACTTTCTCGCTGCTATTTGCAAGCGCCTCATCGATGCAAACACCTTCAGGTTGAGCAGTCAATAAGCCTGTTGCTTTGTCGTTCAGGTCATCATTTAAATCAAATAGCTCAACGGTTACTTCTGCTTGTACACAGGCTGATAAATCTTTGGCTATCAGCGCTTGCACCTCGTCCCAGCCAGAAAACTCAGTAAAGTTAATACTGTTTAAATATAGCTTAAGCGACTTTGACTCAACGATAAATGGCGAGCTTGCCGGAATACCAAAGCGAGCAATAGCCACTTGTGAAATACCTTGGGAATTTAACCAAGACATCTCAAACGCCTGCCACCAATCAACGCCGACTTTTAGTTTTTCATCATGCCAGCTAATCGCATCACGTCCCATACTACGAGCAATCGGATATAGCGTCTCTGGACTATACTCAGTCGGATAGTCGGTAGTTTGCTCACCCAAGATACCGTGAATACTCATTTATCTTCCTAATATTAAAGCGTTAAAGTCTTATTGAAATGGCCAATTACCAACTAGGTCAAGCAGGCAGTAGTAAAAGCATGACCTGCTAAACTGCAAATACTACAAGCGTACGCGTGAACCATTACTCAATAATCGATAAGCGATGGTATAAAATATCGCACAGAATACAAAAATCGCCGCCATCGAATACCAAACATTGACATCAGAATATCCCAAGATGCCATAACGGAACGAATTCACCATATAGACAATCGGGTTTAGTAACGAGACGTTTTGCCAAAATGGTGACAGATTCTCCATCGAGTAAAACACCCCGCCAAGATAGGTCAGTGGCGTCAATACAAAGCTTGGAATGATGGAGATATCATCAAATGAGCGGGCAAATACTGCGTTAATAAAGCCACCCAATGAAAACAAGATAGAGGTGCCAAGCACCGTAAATACCGTCACAAATAAATGCTCGATACCAAGGTCAGTAAAGAATAGCGCCACTATCGAGACGATAATACCAATCGCCAGTCCGCGAAAGATACCACCACTGATATAACCCATCAAAATCGCATGCTTAGACACCGGCGAAACCAAAAGCTCTTCGATACTGGCGGTAAATTTAGCACTAAAGAAGCTCGAGACCACGTTAGAGTAGCTGTTGGTGATAATCGACATCATGATTAGACCGGGCACGATAAACTGCATATATGGCACGCCGCCCATTTCACCAACACGTGAGCCAATCATCTTACCAAAGATGACAAAGTATAAGCTCATGGTAATGACTGGCGGCAACAACGTTTGCGGCCAAATACGTAAAATCCGGCGCACTTCTTTGACTAAGATAGTACGAAATGCAATCCACTTTTGGGCAATGGTTAAACCGTCATGAGGACGAGATACCTGTGCTGCTTTATTCATATCACTCATGTCCTGACTCATAGTCCCGCCTCCTTCATACTGTCTGCACTATCGATATTTTTGTCTACCAAGCGCATAAATAACTCTTCTAAGCGGTTGGCCTTGTTACGCATACTCGCCACAGTAATGCCTTGCTCTGATAATTGGTTAAAGACACCATTTAACGACTCGCCTTCTGTTAAAGTCACTTCCAGCGTCTGCTCATCTGGCTGCGACAATCCCGTTATCCCAGTCAAATCTAATTGACGCGTAAGCGGCGTCTCTAAATCAAAAACAAAAGTCTCAACCGACAATTGAGCAAGTAAATCTTTCATTTCTGTATTAATACGAATCTCACCATGATCCAAAATCGCGATACGCTTACACAGCTGCTCTGCTTCTTCTAGGTAGTGCGTGGTCAAGATAATAGTGGTGTTTTCTTCGATATTAATCTGCTGCATAAACTCCCACATCGAGCGGCGCAGCTCGATATCAACACCAGCCGTTGGCTCATCAAGAATCAACAGTTTTGGCTTATGAATCAATGCGCGAGCAATCATCAAGCGGCGTTTCATACCGCCTGATAATTCGCGTGATTTGCTATCGCGTTTATCCCATAGACCAAGCGCGGTCAGTAGGCGTTTTGCCCGTGGACGTGCTTCTTTGGCAGAAATACCAAAGTAACCCGCCTGAGTAATCAAGATGTCTTCCACTTTTTCGAACTGATTAAAGTTAAACTCCTGCGGTACGACCCCAAGGTATTGCTTGGCCACCGAAGGATTTTCTAATAAATCCGTGCCAAAAATCTTTACGCTACCGGTCGTCGGCTTAAACAGTGAGCTAATAATGCCAATCATCGTTGACTTACCAGCACCATTTGGCCCAAGCAGCGCAAAAAAACCACCCTGCGGGACGGTTAAACTGACATCTTTGAGTGCCGAAAACCCATTGCTATAGGTTTTGGATAAATTCTGAATAGCAAGTGCTGGTACTTCAGACATGAATACCTCTTTATTGGTTATAAATTTGTATGGACAGCGATTTTTAGCATACTGGTATTTTTAGTATACTAATATCTAGAAGAGACGATGTAATGTCATAAAGTGAGGCTACTAGCAATGAATTTCAACTGTGCCCTATGAGAAGTATCATATTGATAATACTCATCATTAAAAAAGCGCCTACCTCATTAAATGAAATAGACGCTTTATCAATACAGGCGTTAAAAGGCTGAATAGATTTATTAGCAATAAATCATGCTTATACAGTTAACTCATCAGCCTAAAAACCATTTGGCTAAATGTAGCTTACTATCTAGCAACTAATAACTAGCAACTAATAACTAGCTTGCTTCACCAATCATATAATCAACCGCGCTTTGTACTTCTTCATCAGGAATATCCGCGCCGCCTTTGGCAGGCATGGCGTTGAAGCCATTGATAGCATGGGTATACAAAGTCTCTGTACCTTTTGCGATACGAGGTCCCCAAGCACCAGCGTCACCTAACATAGGTGAGCCAAGTAAGCCTGACGCATGACAAGTTTGGCAGACAGCGTTATAAACGTCTTTACCATCACGAGGACCATCACCTGCAGCTGGACCAGCAGAACGTGCGGTCACGTCACAGACTTCGTCGTCTTCAAAGCATACTTTAGCAACAGGTTGAATACGAGCAATCAAGTTAGGATACAAAGCAATCAGCTTTTGTACTTGCGGCGTGTCCTCTGGAATTGGCTCTTCAGCCGCAGGTGCTGCAGCGGCAGTTGCTTCAGCTGGCGCTGCGGCATCAGCACCGTCTGTTGCAGTTGCAGCGGCATCAGCAGGTGCAGCCCCATCGGTGGTATCTGCAGCCGCTTGGGTGTCATCACCCAGTTTTTGCGGCGCATTTTCGACAACGTCTTGCCCTTCTGCAACATCAGAGATGGTTACAGGAGTGTCTACAACACTTTCAGCTTGGCTCACAGCGATACTAGCGATTCCTAGAATGGCAGCTGCCGATAACATAACTACTTTTCTCATTCGTCACGTTCTCTTATTGCGTATACAAGGGCCGACACGGCTTGGACATTCTGTCTGTCCTCCTTTGACAACCAAACCAGTTATCAATAGCAAACAGCCATCCCGCATGCAGGCGCGCTTGTAATCGGTGATTATAAATATGGATTCTCCCTGACATTATAAGGGAAAAGACAGGTAGATTGCCATGCCTGTTTGCTGACTATGGTGTTTTTTCTTAAAAAACCTCAATAGCGACCTTCATTCATTGGCTTTATGGCTTTTATTTGTTAGACTAAGCGGTCTTAATTTTTAGACATCTCGCAGTATTAACGACAGCTAATCATCCTCGTTTATACAGGGCGTTAATTAGTACGTTTTTAGTCAATAATTTATGCGCTCGTAGCTCAGTTGGATAGAGTATCGGTCTCCGAAGCCGAGGGTCGTGGGTTCGATTCCCGCCGAGCGCACCAATCACCATAATCAGCAGTATTTTACCTTTTCCTAGTCTCACCTATTATCTCTATAACCCTTTGACAGCAACGTTTGGGGTTCTTAACTGCTGCCTATCGTTGTGCGCTAACATCGATAAAATGTTGTACATAGAGTTGTTAAATCTATTTAATTTATATAACCCTACTCTGCATCTTGTAAATTTGCGGTTAATTGAGCGCGGCTGGGTACACGGTGATAATTGATTACAGGTACGTCACCCAAACGGCGCTGACCGGCGGCAATCTTTTTATCAATCGTAATCATGGCAATTTTTTTATCTTGTTTACTGATAAGCAAATGATTGGCTTTGCGGTTGACACGGTAGTCAGGAAAATGCTGCTTTAGCAACTCTGAGGTTTTTTGCAGCGCATCATTTATCGGTGTTTTCAGACCTGTCGACTTTGGACTATGCTTATCAGCGACTTTCGGGGCGCGCGATTTTGCCAACAACCATAATCCAACGACGACTGCCAGCAATATGACAAGCCACCACATTCCATCTATCATAGAAGTCTATATCCATTGTTAATAAGGGTTAGGTCATGTTAGCAGAATTATCAGCAGCGTTAATAGCAGAAGTCGACCATGCGGCCAAACTACTTGGCGCAAAACAGCGCATTTGTATTTTAACAGGCGCAGGGATTTCCGCAGAAAGCGGTATTCCTACTTTTCGAGATAAGCAAACAGGCCTCTGGGAAAATTATGGCGCTGAAGATTTGGCGACGCCAGAGGCTTTTGCACGTGACCCAAAGCTAGTTTGGTCATGGTATCAGTGGCGCAGACAAGTGGTCGCCGATAAAAAACCAAATCCCGCCCATGACGCCTTAGCGCAGTGGCAGTATCATAGCCAATCCTCTGGCCAGCACATAACGCTTATTACTCAAAATGTCGATGACTTGCATGAACAGGCTGGCAGTACGGTCACTCATCTGCATGGACATCTATGGCGTAATCGCTGTAGCCAATGTAAGACACCTTATCAGAAGCAACCTAGAGGCTCATACAGCAGCGCCGACACTATGGATTATAGTGAGGCGCTGATTAACTGTCCGCATTGTGATGGTTATATTAGACCAGATATCGTTTGGTTTGGTGAAGCGTTGCCCGTACAAGCATGGGAGACAGCTGAACAAGCGGCGGCTGATTGTGAGGCTTTTATCAGTATTGGTACGTCAAGTCTCGTCTACCCTGCCGCTGGGCTGGCACAATTAGCAAAAGATAATGGCGCCAAAATCATTGAGATAAACCCAAATCCGACACCCAATGCCATCGTGGATATCACCTTAGCGGAAAAAGCAGGAATGGTGATGCCGTTATTAATCCAAAAAATCACTGCGTTATAATCGCTTGACCCTAAAATAATAGCAAATGACAAAACAAAAGGCTTAACGATTGAATCAATCGTTAAGCCTTTATTATTAAAGATATATACAATCAATGCTTTATTCAGTCAGTGCCTTACTACATCAATGCTTATTGCAGCGCAAGATCAACTCTCGCCAAGTAAGTTTCTTTTAATTCATCATCTATGAATGATGATCTAAAAGAATTTTTTACCAAAGTAATGATATCGTTTTCCGTTAGCGGCAGATTTTCACATAAATTGATAAAGTTTTGATTGATATAGCCTTTGAAGTAAGCAGGATCGTCGGAGTTGACACTGACATTAAGACCATAATCTAACAGCGCTTTGATATTATGCGCTTGATAGCTGTCAAACACCTTAAGTTCGATATTGGAGTTTGGACAAACCGTCAGCGGCATTTGCTCCTCTTTTAGGCGTTGCATCAATGCGGCACTTTTTATCGATTGCACACCATGATCGATTCTACTAATACCCAGTAAATCCAACGCTTCATAAATATACGAAAAATCGGCTTCTTCGCCAGCATGAGCGACCAATGTAAAGCCTGCTTCTTTTGCCTTTTTAAAGACCTCTTTAAACTTGGCAGGAGGGTTACCCAGCTCCGAAGAGTCAAGACCGACACCGATAATATCGTCTTTAAACGCCATCGCTTCTTCTAAGGTTTCAAAGGCCTCTTCTTGCGATAAATGGCGCAAAAAACACATGATAATGCAAGAAGTGATGCCATATTTTTCTTTAGCATCATCGAGTGCCTCTTTGATGCCCGTAATAACGGCTGCAAAAGGCACGCCCCTTGCGGTATGGGTTTGCGGATCAAAAAATATCTCAGTATGAATGACATTGTCTTCCACACATTTTAGAATATATTCCCACGTTAAATCGTAGAAATCGTCTTTGGTCATTAGGACATTGGCGCCCGCATAATAGATATCTAAAAAGGTTTGTAGATTGGTAAAATTATAGGCGCGGCGTACATCTTCGATGTCATTATAAGGAATGTCTATATTATTTTTTTTCGCCAATCTAAACATCAGCTCCGGTTCTAATGAGCCTTCAATATGCAAATGCAGCTCTGCTTTGGGTAATTTCTTTATTAATTCAATCATAGTGTTCCAGTAGTGGCTTTTATTAAGCGCTGCGTTTGTCAGCGGGGTATATTTATAAAGGCTATTATATTTCAATTGGCCACAAAACCCCATAGACAAACAGCAAACCTTTGCATTCAGTTATAAACACGACTTCATAAGGGTGGCTTTATAATAAGGGTAACTTTATAATAAGGCTACTGCATAAAAGCCATTTCATAGATACAGTATTAAAAACGCTATTTTAAAAATACCACGGTATCAGACAGCTCATTACCGGCGGGATCATCGCCTAGATGATAATACTGACGCAATAACTGACCTACCTCATCTAGCAGCTCTGCTAAGCTTTCTTCAGTTTTTTGATTGGCAATACCTGAGACCGCTTTTTCACACATGGCGCGCCACACAGTCGGGCTCACATGCGTGCTAATACCGCGATCCGCGACGATTTCAAGCTTATGCTCGCAGATATTGACGTAGATTAAAACACCCGTATTTTCTTCCGTATCCCAAACGCGATATTCACTAAACAAATCAATCGCCCGGTCACGACAGTCAAGACGATAGGCATCTTGGACAGGTAAGTGATTTTCTATAATTAAAAACACCTCACCGCGATGCCCACGCTCAGCCAACGTCACCTGCTCTGTCAGCCGCGCTTTAGCCGCTGGCGTTAGCCATTTGCTATGCAGCATAGGGACAAACAGTACTTGACGCCACCAACGAGCAAAACTTGCCTGCGACGAATTGCTTTTTACCATTATATTATTTCCTCAAGTACGCCATTGCTGGCAATCATCTAATGTCTGAACCTAACACGCCTTTATTAAAACCGCCTTTACCAAGAGCCGCCTGCCCCGCCGCCGCCAAAGCCGCCGCCACCTCCTCCGAAGCCGCCGCCGCCAAAACCACCACCGCCGAAGCCGCCGCCACTACTGCCGCCCATACCCGGTAAGAACACCATGCCACCGCCGCCGCGTCCTCCACGACCACCGCGCCCGCCACCTGAGCCGCGCGAAATTAAAAACAGCCATAAAAATATCGCCATAATTAAGGTCATAAAGAAACCACCGCCCAAGGCAAGCGAACCTGCAAAGAAACCGCCAGCGGTCAGGATAGAACCAAAGATGCGCCCAAAGATACTGGTAATAAAGCTACCAAATATCATCGCCATCACGAATAAAAACACCGGTGATGGATTTTCACCAATATCACTTTGGCTTTGACTGCGTTCAGCCGCTTGCGCATCGGCACGCGCCAACACTTCAGGGTCAGCGGTCAGACGAGTTTGCAGGGCACCAACGCCGGCCAATATCCCAGCGCCATAGTCATTTTGCTTAAATAGCGGCGTAATATCTTCACGAATAATACGGTTGACCGCAGAATCGGGCAACACACCCTCTAACCCATAACCGGTCAAAATGTACATATCGCGGTCATTGACGGCAACGACCATCAGCAAGCCATCATCAATGTCTTTATTACCAAGCTGCCATTTTTCGGCAACCTGTAACGCATAGTCAAAGATTGGCATACCATTGGTCGTCGGTACAATGACAACCGCAGCTTGCGCCAAACCTTGCTGATAAATACTTCTTAGCTGCGCCTCTAAGCGTTGTTTTTCTTGCGGGTTTAAGATATTGGCTTGATCAATGACGGGTGAATTTAGAATGAGCTTATCAGCATCGACACTTTTGGCACTCGACTGCACAGCTGGTTTAGTGGCTGTCGACGCGCCTGTCCCTTTTTCGCCGCTACCATTATTAGCGTTTGCCGCATTGGGATTAATAGCATCATTACCAATGATGGCCTCATTAATCGCTTCGTTACCTAAGACGGCATCGTTAAGGGCTTCATTAGATTCTGCAGCTTTTGCAATCGCCACCAAATCCTCGACACTACGATTTTGCATATCTGAGGCGCTATCGCTAGCGACAGCAATATTATCATTAACACTGCCGTTGGTATTAGCATCGGTATTGGGCGCAGCATGCAGCACCGAGCCACTAGCGATGCTTAGGGTGAATAATAATGCGGATAAAAGTGCTTTTGAATTATTCATCTAATCTATACCACCTCAAATAACATCTGGACTAAATTAATGGCTGCAAAACCAAGCTAACGGCAAGGCGACGGATATAAAAGCGCGCAATAGAAAAATTTACTATAAACGCTCATCTTTATCCGCCACGATTTTACTTTACTGCACTTTATTGAGCGGTCTTCGTATCGTCATCACCAAAGTCTACACTGGGTGCAGTCGATATCTCTTTTTCATTGGCGACGCTAAAGTTTGGCTTTGGATCCATACCAAATACTTTGGCAGTAATATTGGTTGGGAACTGGCGCACTGTGGTGTTATAGCCTTGAACTTCTTGGATATAACGATTACGCGCGACAGCGATACGGTTTTCCGTGCCTTCAAGCTGAGCTTGCAAGTCTTGGAACAGCGCATCTGACTTTAGATCAGGATAACGCTCAGAAACTGCCATTAGACGTGATAGCGCCCCAGTCATCTGGTCTTGGGCAGCGGCATAACGCTCCATCGCTTCAGGGTCATTGAGCAGCTCTGGGGTGATGGTGATACCGCCAGCTTGTGAGCGCGCCGCAGCAACTTGGGTAAATACCTCTTGTTCTTGCTCCGCATATTGCTGCACAACTTTAACTAAGTTTGGCACCAAATCCGAGCGGCGCTGGTATTGGTTGACCACCTCCGACCACGACGCAGTGACTTGCTCGTCTTGCGCTTGCAGATTGTTATAACCACAACCTGTTAAGCCAACGGTAGAAGTGGCCAATACGGCTGCTAGCAACATAGGTTTTACAATAGATTTACGCGTCATTTTTGACTCTCCTAAAAATGATAAATAATAAACAAGACGTTTTTTTAAGCAATTTTTTAATCATACACATTTATATAGGCGTATATCGCCTCCTCTACAAATGTGTCGCCTGCGATACATTGTGCTAATAATGGCGCTATCAGGTTACTTTTACAATTCATCGTTACCAAAACACAACCGCAAAGGCACGGCTCCTAGCAAGAGTTTGAGCGCTTTTTTCGACCTCTCTTAACTCATAAATCCTGACGATATTTTCAGCAACATTGAAGAAGTCGTGACAAAAGCGTGATAAACAAAGGATTTTATCACTCTATGGCATAAATTCAGTGTTAATAAACACTACTATATAAACGCCTTTATAAAGAAAATTCTAGTAATTGGCTAAAAAATATGGCAAATTGCAGTTACGTAGCCGTACGGTTTGAATACATTTGGTAGTGGACTTGTTACATTTTTGATATTAGAGAATTGATAGCAGCCCCTTAAAAAGCGACTGATAAGCAAACAGATGCTTGCTTATCAGTCTTAACATAGAGATGTAAGCGACCGATATGACTCATAGAAAGTGGATTGCCATCACCTTGAGGATGGAGATTTAATATTATAACCGCCTGCTTTGTCCGCTGATCTATTGATAACTGCTTAAGCATTTATGACGTGATAACAAAATATCGTCGTTATCAAAGCGCAAAAAGATAGATAAAAAGATAGATAAGAATAGCAACCGTCGCTCATTTATTGCCATTTATAAATAAGCAGTTAATAAGGAGTGAATTTGATTACTAGCTAGCGCCAATAAGCGCTTGCCTGCGATCAATATTGCTAATAGACCCAGCGGATAAAGACAGAAAACTACAGTCCATTCTTGGTGGCTAAGCGCGTATGAAACTTAATCGATAGGCTTAAGTAGATGCCGATTATTTGAGAAGTTGGTTTTAATAAGGAAATTAAATAGCAAACTTACTCTAAGCATCATCATATATAGCCACTTTGAGACAGTACTAGGAATATATACATATGGAAAGTTTAGTTAATGTAGTAAATGGAATTATCTGGAGCCCGGCATTAATTTATTTATGCTTGGGCGCAGGTTTATTTTATTCCATCATGACGCGCTTCGTACAAGTACGTTTATTCAGTGAAATGATCAGCTTACTATTTAAAGGTAAGTCGAGTGCACAGGGTATTTCATCATTTCAGGCACTTGCCGTATCCTTAGCAGGTCGTGTGGGTATGGGTAACATCGCAGGGGTAGCAGCCGCTATCGGCTTCGGTGGTCCTGGTGCGGTATTTTGGATGTGGGTTGTGGCGTTCTTAGGCGCATCTACCGCTTATGTCGAATCAACCCTTGCGCAGATTTATAAAGAAAAAGACGTCGTCACTGGCGAATATCGTGGTGGTCCCGCTTATTACTTTGAGCGCGCGCTTGGTCAACGCTGGTATGGCATTATTTTTGCCATCGCGTCTATCTTAGCTTGTGGTATGTTCTTACCTGGTGTGCAAGCAAACGGCGTTATCAATGCCTTTGCACAGGTCATGGGTGAAGGCACCGTGATGAATATCGGTAGCTTAGAAGTGGGCTCTATGCGTCTTGTCGCATTGGGTATCATTCTAGTGGTGCTAGCGATTATTATCTTTGGTGGTATTAAACGTATCGCAACCTTTACTGAGTATGCGGTTCCTTTTATGGCACTGGGTTATATTGGCCTAGCGCTAGTCATCATGTTTACAAACTACCAGATGATTCCAGAAGTATTTGGCTTAATCATTGGTGATGCCTTTACCGCCCAAGCCGGTTTTGGTGCGGCCATCGGTTGGGGTGTAAAACGTGGTATTTACTCTAACGAAGCCGGTCAAGGTACAGGTCCTCATGCTGCTGGTGCGGCTGAAGTTGAGCATCCATCACAGCAAGGTTTAGTACAGGCATTTTCAGTCTATGTTGATACCTTATTGGTTTGTTCGGCGACTGCCTTTATGATTTTGACCATGGGTACTTATAACATCCAAGGTACGCTACCTGACGGTCAATACATCGTACAAAACGTTGCAGCGGGCGTTGAGATTAACTCGCCTGCCTTTACCCAAATGGCAATGGAATCAGTATACGGTCAATTTGGTAACACCTTTATCGCTATCGCCGTATTCTTCTTTGCCTTTACCACCATCTTGGCTTACTACTATATCGCTGAAGTAAACGTCGCGTACTTAACGCGCTTTATCAGCCGCGGTGCCAATAAAACCGGTCTATTCTTAGTTAAAGTACTAATTATGGTGATGGTTGCCTACGGTGGTCTTAACTCAGCCGGTTATATCTGGGCGATTGGTGATATCGGTGTTGGTCTTATGGCTTGGCTTAATATCGTTGGTATTTTGGTCATCTTCTTTGTGGCCCGTCCCACGCTTACCATGCTTAAAGACTATGAAGCACAGCGTAAAGCTGGCGTGAAGCACTATACTTTTGATCCAGCAAAATTCGGTATCAAAAACGCGCCTTATTGGGAAGAGCGTCATCTTAAGCAACAACAAAGAATGGCAGCCCAAGATCCACTACATAAAGAGCGTCTATAATCTACTCTACTGTAGTGCTGTCTAAGCAGTATTCATAGTATCGATGACATTGATAGTATTACATGAATAGTATCGATAGCATTGATAACATCGATAAGAAACAAAAGCCCGAGGCCATCGTCTCGGGCTTTTTTATGCGCGTAATGTTGTCATAAAGACAGTGATATATTTTGCGATGAGTCATGAAATACGTCATTAAATACAAAAAGCCCAGCTCGGTGGCTGGGCTTCTCAAACACTTAGATGATTTTATTGTTGTTTATAGCGATAAAACCAGCTTATTTAGGTAGCAATACATTATCAATCACATGTACCACGCCATTGGTCGCCATCATATCTGTGCCAACGATATTGGCAGTGTTGCCGCTCGCATCAGTAATGACGTTGGCATCGCTGATAGAGAACGTTTGACCGTTTGCGGTTTCAATAGCATTGCCATAAGGGATATCAGCGGCTTTTACTACCATCGGTACGACATGATAAGTTAGGACGCTGGTGAGCATCTCTTTATCTGCCAATAACTGTTCTTTGGTGATGTTAAGCTTGGTTAATAAAGCAGCAAAGGCATCATCAGTTGGGGCAAATACCGTGTACTGACCTTCTGCCATCATCATATCATCAAGGTCGGCGGCTTGTAGTGCTGCCGTTAAAATGGTTAGATTTTCATTACCGGCCGCCATCTCGCCAATGCTTTGGGTAGCCATATCTGCTGGCATGGCAGTCGCGTCTGCTTCAGCCATTGCTTCAGGGGCAACTTCTGGCTCAACGACGACGTCAGTAGTCGCTTCTGGCTCAACTGGCTCGGTAACGGCTTCTTTATCGTTACAAGCAGCTAGTGACAATGCAGCGGTAACGACAGCGATAGATAATAGGTTCTTCTTTAACATAGGGTATTCCTTTGGGTAAATGGTTGGTGATTGGATATTTATAAATAGGTAAGGGTTAAGGATGGATAAGGGTTTGAGTGAATGGCTTATAAATAAGTAACTTAGTGAATAGGTAAAATTTTAATAATTAAACACTTAGTTAATTTGTGAGTCCTAGAAATAAACCAACGATTTCAATGACTACCATATTAGCTGATTATTTTTTAATTGGTGCTTACTTAGGTAGCGACACTGTATCGATCACGTGTATAAAGCCCTTGTTAGGTTAATAACCCTTTTTAGCTTAAAAACCAATATTGGCTTATAGGCTATCAATATAGTCAGTTCAAAATAAAAGCGATACGTTATAGCTATTTGCGACTGGTATAAATTTTCCTTGCTTGCTGTTATCACAGAGGCTACGAAAAATTCATCCCAGTCGCACTGTATCGATTTTAAAGTAATTCTACTATAGCATTTGTAGTATATGAGCTTGTGTACTATCTAAATAAGCAGCTTATTAAATACTTGTTTGAATTTATACAGCTTATATAAGAGCTTATTTAAGAAATTAATTAATCACTTATTTAGGCATCAGTACTCTATCAATCACATGCACCACCCCATTACTCGCAGCGATATCAGTTTTTAGAATCTTGGTTATGCGACCACTTTCATCCATGAGTCTGCCTTGTGGTGTAATGACCAATGTATCCGTACTTAGCATGGTGTAATTACCGGGTCTGACGTGTTTTTGATAAACGGGCGTGTTACCTTTTAGCACATGGTAAGTCAAAATTTTAGTGAGCAATGGTTTGTTGGCAAACAGCTCAGCTTTGGTCATGCCCGTTTCTTGTAATGCTTGAACAAAGGCGGCATTGGTCGGTGCCAATACCGTATAGCTTGCACTGGTATCAGATAATGCGCCTGCTAAATCAGCAGCGACCACCGCTTCTACCAATAGCGAAAAATCTGGATTGCTTTGAGCGATTTGTACCACGTTCATACTGGTGGTAGCTTGGCTATGCATCGGTGCTTTCATAGTTGGGCTTTTGGTTGGCATCATATTATTACAAGCGCTAAGACCTGCGATAGAGAGTGCCAGGGTGCCAAGGGCGGCGATTTTAACTAGTTTCATAACATTGTCCTTAATGATTGAATAACTATAATTTATTTAGTTTTTATGCCCGTCTTACAGTCAGATTGTCTTTCCTTAGAACTACTGCTTATATCAGAAGCACTGCTTACATCGCTGGTTGATTCCCAATTGTTAATCACTCACAAATAAAAACCATTAACAGTTACTAATAAGCATTGCTTATGAAACGCCAATCCTTCTGAACTTAAATTAACATATAGCTGGTCGTTATAAATTTACGTTTACGCTATTTTTTGTGCTATCGATGTAAGTTTTGTCAGTGTTTTAGGTGAATAATTAGCGTTTCACGCTTGAAAGCAAAGCTTTATGTAATCATTGCTTGAAAGGATATTCATTTGTACCAAATGGCATTATCCAATAGAATCAATAAAAGAGAATCAATACAAGAGAATCAATACAAGAGAATCAATACAAGAGAATCAATACAAGAGAATCAATACAAGAGAATCAATACAAGAGAATCAATACAAGAGAATCAATACAAGAGAATCAATACAAGAGAATCTAAAGCTATCATGCATGCATCATGGTAGGTTTAATCATAAAGCCATTTGTAAAACGCCAAATATCAAATATGTCTAAATGCGATGGCTGCAATGGTTTTGCCAAAGCGGAATAAGCACAATCCCGTGATTCATAGGCATTTCATGCTAGAATAATCCAGATTTTCTTATCGGTTTTAAGCCGCTATTTTATGAAGTATATGATTTAAACGCCCTATTCTATTACTAAGCTAATTTACCAAGCTAACCCTAAAAAATATTGAACAACTTTACCTCCTTCCCTTTATTATCTTGACTCTATAAGCAGCGCTCCTATGACTCAAAAGACTAATACATCACCGACCTCTTCTTCCGCTGATAGCTATACAGATGTAGCTAATGCAGATATAGCTAATGCATCAAACACGGCTAATGACTTTATTCTCACGCCGCCGGCTGTGTTTCCTTATAAGGCGCAGCAACAGAACGCGCGCGCTCGTATCACCGAGCAGATGGCGTCGCGGATTTTGATGTTAGATGGGGCGATGGGCACGCATATTCAGAACTATAAGCTCGAGGAAGCAGATTATCGCGGTGAGCGTTTTGCCGATATTGAGCAAGATGTACGTGGTAATAATGATTTGCTGGTACTCACGCAGCCGCAGATGATTAAAGAGATTCATATTGCCCATCTGGAAGCCGGTGCGGATATTATTGAGACCAATAGCTTTAATGGTACGCGCCTATCGATGGCCGACTATAATATGCAACATCTGGTGCCAGAACTAAATAAAACCGCTGCCAAGATTGCGCGCGAAGCTGCTGATGAATACACCGCTAAGACCCCAGAAAAGCCGCGCTTTGTCGCTGGGGTTATTGGTCCGACGTCGCGTACCTGTTCATTATCTCCCGATGTTAATGACCCCGCCTTTCGTAATATTACCTTTGATGAATTGGTATTGAATTATCGCGAAGCGACGCTAGCATTGATAGAAGGCGGCGTCGATATCCTGTTAATCGAGACCATTTTTGATACGCTAAATGCCAAGGCAGCCATCTTTGCGGTAACCGGCGTCTTCGATGATATTGGTTTTGAGTTACCGATTATGATTTCGGGTACGATTACCGATGCCTCAGGTCGTACCTTGTCAGGTCAAACGGCTGAGGCATTTTATAACTCGATTCGCCATGCTAAACCATTATCAGTTGGCTTTAACTGTGCTTTAGGTGCTGATGCCCTACGTCCGCATATCCAAACACTATCAAATATTGCCAATACTTATGTCTCTGCGCATCCGAACGCTGGGCTGCCCAATGAGTTTGGTGAGTATGATGAAAGTGCTAGAGAAACCGCGGCACTGCTTGAAGGCTTTGCCAAAGCGGGTATCTTAAATATCGTCGGCGGCTGCTGTGGTACGACGCCTGAGCACATTCGCCAAATCGCTAATATGGTGGCAAATTATCCACCGCGCGTCATTCCTGAAATCGCCCCTGCTTGCCGTTTATCAGGACTTGAGCCATTTACCATTACGCCTGAGAGCTTGTTCGTCAACGTCGGTGAACGTACCAACGTGACGGGTTCAAAGAAATTCTTACGCTTGATTAAAACCGAAGCTTATACCGAAGCGCTGGATGTCGCCCGCGACCAAGTCGAAGGCGGCGCGCAAATCGTCGATATCAATATGGATGAGGGCATGCTCGACTCCAAGCAAGCGATGATTCACTTCGTCAATTTGGTGTCTGGCGAGCCGGATATCAGCCGCGTACCCTTGATGATTGACTCCTCAAAATGGGACATTATCGAAGAAGGTCTCAAACGTATCCAAGGTAAATCCGTCGTCAACTCTATCTCATTAAAAGAAGGCTATGATGAGTTCGTCGAGCGCGCCAAGCTTTGTATGCGCTATGGTGCAGCGGTCATCGTCATGGCATTTGATGAAGACGGTCAGGCTGATACTTACGAGCGTAAAATTCAGATTTGTCAGCGCAGCTACGATGTTTTGGTTAATGAGGTCGGCTTCCCGAGTGAAGATATCATCTTTGACCCCAATATCTTTGCGGTTGCGACCGGTATCACTGAGCATAATAACTACGGTGCTGACTTTATTAATGCGACCAAATGGATTACGGAAAACTTACCAAACGCCATGGTATCGGGCGGCGTCTCTAACGTCTCGTTTAGTTTCCGTGGTAACCCGATTCGTGAAGCTATTAACTCGGTATTCCTTTATCATGCGATTCAAAATGGCTTGACCATGGGTATCGTCAACCCAGCCATGCTTGAGTTATATGACGACATTCCAAAGGAAGCCCGCGACGCCATCGAAGATGTCATGCTCAACCGCAACCAAGGCGAGAGCGGTCAAGATGCCACCGAACGTCTGATGACCATCGCTGAAAGCTATCAAGATGGCGGTAAGAAAAAAGACAGCACCGTCGATATGTCATGGCGCGAAGGCACGGTCGAAGAACGTATTGCTCATGCGCTAGTAAAAGGTATCACGACCTTTATCGATGCCGATACCAAAGAGGCGTGGGAGAAATATCCCAAACCGCTAGAAGTTATCGAAGGACCGCTCATGGACGGTATGAATATCGTCGGTGACTTATTTGGTGCCGGTAAAATGTTCTTACCGCAAGTGGTGAAGTCTGCGCGCGTCATGAAGCAATCGGTCGCGTGGTTGAACCCATATATCGAAGCCGAAAAAGTCGAGGGCGAAAAGAAAGGTAAAATCCTCATGGCAACGGTCAAAGGTGACGTTCATGATATCGGCAAAAACATCGTCGGCGTGGTACTTGGCTGTAATGGCTACGATATCGTCGATTTGGGCGTGATGGTACCTTGTGAGAAAATCCTTGATACGGCAATCGCAGAGGAAGTCGATATCATCGGGCTATCAGGTCTTATTACCCCAAGCCTCGATGAGATGGTCTATGTCGCCAAGCAAATGCAAGAGCGCGGCATGACCCTACCCTTAATGATTGGCGGGGCAACGACTTCTAAAGCGCATACGGCAGTTAAAGTCGAACCACAATATCAAAATGATGCCGTCATTTATGTATCGGACGCTTCACGCTCAGTTGGCGTAGTGACTAAGCTGCTATCCAAAGAGCACCGTCAAGGCTTAATCGATGAGACGCGCGAAGAATACATCAAAGTACGTGAGCGCCTTGCTAAGCGTCAGCCGAAAGCGGCAAAAATACCCTATGCTGAATCAATAGAGCTTGGTTTTAAAGATGATTGGGACAACTATGTACCGCCAGCACCTAATAAGCTCGGACAAGTGATATTTGATGATTACCCCATCACTAACCTGCTGCCTTATATCGACTGGACGCCGTTCTTTATCTCTTGGGGACTTGCTGGTAAATATCCAAAAATCTTGCAAGATGAGGTGGTTGGTGAAGCGGCGCGTGATTTGTTTGATAATGCTAATGACTTGATGCAAAAAATGATTGATGAGAAGTTAATCGTTGCCAAAGGCGTCTTTAAGCTCATGCCAGCCCGTCGTACCGGTGCCGATACCGTCACCGTCTATGATAAAGCACCGACTGAGGGCGGCACAGCAGAATATCAATTTGAGCATTTGCGTCAGCAGAGTGACAAAGCCAGCGGCAAGCCAAACTTTAGCTTAGCAGATTTTATCTCGCCATCGGAAGCTCATACCGATTATCTTGGCGGCTTTACGGTCTCAATCGTTGGGACAGAAGCATTGGCGGAAAAGTATAAAGCCGCTGGTGACGACTATAATGCCATCATGGTGCAGGCATTATCTGACCGCTTAGCTGAAGCCTTTGCTGAGCATCTACATGAGCTGATTCGTAAAGAGTATTGGGGCTATCAGCCGACTGAGTCGCTCAGCAATGATGAGATGATTAAAGAAAAATACGTCGGTATCCGCCCAGCGCCTGGCTACCCTGCATGCCCTGAACATACCGAAAAAGGCAAATTGTTTGACTGGCTCGGTACGGTAGATGCGATTGGCACAACTTTAACCGAAAGCTATGCGATGTGGCCTGCATCATCGGTCAGTGGCTTCTACTACTCGCATCCTGAGAGTGAATACTTTAACGTCGGTAAAATCAGCACCGATCAGTTAGAGAGTTATGCTGAGCGTAAAGGTTGGGATATGAAAACTGCTGAGAAGTGGTTGAATCCGAATTTGTAGTGGATTGGCTAATCAAGTTATAGAAACCTGATAGTTATTTTTTGGCTTACTTATTTAATATAAGTAAGCCATTTTTTATGGCATTCTATTTTGCCTACCATCAGCAAACTTATCGCTACGTTAATAGCAAAATACTTTCATCATTTGCTAACAATAACCATGCTAGATTATTGTCTATTCTATTATTATTATCTTTGTGAGATAGGCTATGAATCAGATTGCATTACTTTCTAGTTGGATTGGCAAAACTTTTGCAATCTGGGCATTGATCAGTGCTGTTTTGGGATTTATTTTTCCTGAATTTTTTGCCTCGTTGGCTTTTTTAATCGTTCCCATACTTGGCATCATTATGTTTGGCATGGGCATGACGCTCAAAACGGAAGATTTCCTAGAGATTGTTAAACGACCAAAGCCTGTACTGGTTGGGCTATTAGCACAGTTCACGCTAATGCCTCTGATTGCTTACCTATTAACGGTCATTTTCAACCTTGATCCTTTAATAGCAGTGGGTGTGATTTTGGTTGGTTGTTGTCCTGGTGGCACTTCTAGTAACGTGATTACGTTCTTAGCCAAAGGTGATGTGGCTTTGAGTGTGGCGATTACCTCTATCTCTACCCTACTTGCACCTTTTCTGACCCCTATTCTGCTCAGTGTTTTTGCGGGTCAGCTGATTGATATCGATTTGGCCAGTATGATGATAACCATTACGAAAATCGTCATCTTGCCCATATTGCTAGGTGTTATCTTTCATAGGTTTTTGGGTAAAAAGATCGAGTTCGTCACCGAGGTATTACCGATGGTGTCGGTATTGGGTATCTCTATTATCATCGCGGCAGTGGTGGCCGTGTCTAAAGCGACTATTCTAGACAGCGGTGCTATCGTATTTATCGTGGTTGCATTACATAATATGACGGGTTATACCTTGGGATATGTAATCGCTCGCTTGTCCGGCTTTACGGAGAAACAACGCCGCGCGATTATGATAGAAGTGGGCATGCAAAACTCTGGTCTAGGCGCTGCCCTTGCGGCGACGTATTTCAACCCTGTCGCTGCCTTACCTAGTGCGATATTTAGTGTATGGCATAATTTTAGTGGTGCGTTGGTTGCGAATATTTTTGCTAAGAGAGATGCGAAGTAAGCGTTAGATTTATCACTTAAAGCTTAATGGCAGATGTTTTAGTGTTGGTAAAATAGTTGATTTTAATAATCGATAGGATCTAGCCTATAGCTATTGAAAAAATAATATACCGTTAAAATGATCTTTCTATAGAATCTATAGTTTTAAGCATAATCAAAATATTTATTGTTCTGTATTTCTAACAATTCAGAATCTAAATCTTGGGGGCTCACAACTCTATAACTACTTTGTATGAAATTTCGACCATCATAGTCTAAATATGCAAAGCGATTTGAGTCGTTACCATTAGTCAAAAATAAGTCAAAAAGAAATCTTTTGGGAGTTCCTTTAGAAACAGAGTCCCACTCTTCTTTAATATCTTTCAACAATGAAAAAAGATTAACATAGTCATCTCCTGAACAGATAACTATATCACTATTTTCTCTTGTTTTATAAAATGCTAATTTAAACATATCTTAATTATAAATATCCTCAATAAGATTATAGACTTTATTGCAAATATTTATTGCTCCGTCAAGTGTAGTTACAGTTGATGTTGATTCCGCAAACTGCTCAATATGAAAAAGAGAGTGCCTTCTTTGATAATAATAAGAGTAAGCTTTAAGAACTTCACTCATCTTATTGCCAGAATATAAGTTCTCGTAATTTTCACTTAACCCAATTGCCTTTTTTCTATTATCTAACTTGAATATTTCACCTACATTTCTAGGTTGTTGTACTATTCCATTTTCTGAAAGATGTGTTTTAATTACACCTTCTAACGATCTCAACTCAGCATAAGTCAATAATGAGTATTCAAGTAATTCTGGAGAAGCCGATTTAATACAGTTACTAGAAACCAATAAGTCTTGAATCAATTTTGGTAATTTATCATAAGCATGAGGCAAGTTATTTTTGACTGACTCTATAGCCATTTCAGGTCTAATAGTATTGCCGTCAGCTTCATCTTTCTTGTAAAGTATTCTACTTAACGTGTCTAGGTCAAGCTCTGTAGTCAATGCATAGGCAACTTCCTTATAGCAAGATAAAGGCTTTCCCTGAATTTGTAGTCTCTTAGTGTTTTTGTAATAAGAAATCGTTAATTTATCTTGATAGAACTGCGATTCCAAGACTAGTTGCACACCTCCATTTATTTCTATTTCTTTAATTATTATATTGTTTGATTCTCTAACTGCTTCTATTTGCTCTCTTATAAGTACGATTAAGGTTTCATCGATACCAGCTATAGCCATATTCAAACTAGATATTTCCAACTCACACAGCTTGCTACGTATGTGTTCAGCAACTTGCAAGCTCAGCTCGGGGTTTTTACCCTGAGAATGTTGAAGTGTAGTTGTACCTTTATTATTAAGATGAACTGTTAGTTTGGCAGGCTCTTGACCTGATCTCGAAATTTCATAATATTTCTTCGAAGTACTTTGATTTTTTAATTCATATCTTATATTTTGTTCTTTGCAGTATTCGCTTATACAACTGTCTAAGTCAGACAATCTTAGATTAAGATTCTTGAAACTCATATACTTTTCCATCTAAATATAAGTTCTCTAGCTATATTGCTAGTAAAATGTAAGTTTGATATAGATCACAATAAGGTTACTCAAAAAACTTACTCTTCAGTGAATTTCTTCACTTGTAACTTGAGTACCTCTGCTATTCTATCAGAATTAAGTTGTATATATATAAGATTGATCTAAATAAACTGAAGTCACCCCTATACTTAACTAACTGAAAACCTTCAACTTGCATCAGTATTTGAACTCTAAACCACGACCTTTATTTCGAAAAATCTATGCTAGAACTTTAACATTTGAATGCCTATTACCATTGTATCAAATAGGTGATTTAGCCAAAATACAGGAGATATATGGCTTGGGTAAGTAGATTAAAGCGGCTGTTTTCTTTGGCTGAGTAGGTAATTTTTTTAGGCTACGAACCTTATAGCAATCATAGCTTGTAGCTAAATCCTACGATTGACATCTCCTAAAGTCGATCATGCTTTTTACCCCGCCGACACCGCTCAGAACAGTAAATCACCTGCTCCCAATCCTTCTCCCACTTTTTACGCCACGTAAACGGGCGCTGGCAGACGGGGCAAGTTTTTTGCGGTAAATTTACTTTTTTATGTGCCATCATCTGCCCCCTTGTGCCGTATATCTAATATCTATAGTTAATGTTTACTGCCTATTTATCTTCTTTTTGATGATCCAGCCCTTCATACTTTTTCACCCGGCGGCATTGGTCGGAGCAATAGACCATGCTCTCCCAGTTTTTATCCAGTTTTTTAGTCCAGCTAAACTCGCGCTCGCAGACAGGGCAAAGTTTTTTGCGGACGTTTTTCTTTTTGTGCGCCATAATTTTCTCATTTGTTTGATATAGTCGATTCACTACCATCGGATACGGTGTCAGTCTTGCTTAACCTACTGTTTGTAGCAATTTTACTCGCTGTCATTGTATCCAAATTAGCTGTTGCCAACTATATTACCACTGTCTCTTAATCATAAGCCCTATTTATAGTGCTATTCATAAATGCTAATCATCAGCATTGCTCATAAGCTTTAATAATTAATCATAGCTATTAATCATAATCATCAAAGATTTTGTTTAGCCTGTTGAGACTATTGACGATTAGCTTACCAGATTGATCGGTACTGCTATCAATCGCCAGCTTCTCATCCATACGCATATTGAGTGGTGCAAGCGCCTCTTTGAGCGCATTTGCTATCAGCGCGGTCTGCTGATGAATATCAGGCCTATCACTATCTATCGCTTGACTCTTATCACTGTTGATTAGGCTTTCCGTTAAGCTATTAGATAAGCTATCAGCCATTTTTTGCGCCACTTGTTCAATCGAATCGACTAGCTGTGCCATCAGCGCTTTTTGCACGTCTTGGTTTTGCTTGAGATACTCGCCTTCCACTTTATGGTCGTGCTTATATATTTGTAGCAATTGACTCACGCTTTTCTCAAAGCCATTATCGATGCTGTCGCTGACGACCTTGGCATTGCTGATCACGCTATCGGCAAGGATTTTCTGTGCTTCCAACTGGTTATCGAGTTGGGCTTGCTGTCCTGCTTCTCGTAAGCGAGCGATTTGCTCTGGATTATTTTGCGTGAGGTACGTTTCAAACTGACTACTAATAGCATTAAAACCACTCGCCAAGTCGACCAATTGAGCGACAATGCGCGCGCCTGTATCACCGTCTTCGCCGCCCATGGCTTTATTGCGTAAGAAGTCAGCCTTGATTTGCGCCCAACGCGCAGCCTCTGCCTCAGTCAATTCACCGCGTATCTCAGCGAGCTTCAGTAGATTGCTTTCTGCACCTTGCGTCAATAGCTGCGACTCGCCTAGATAATGATCATCTATCAGCTGATTCAGCTCGTTCTCATTCATGACTGCCGAGAGTTTTTCAGTCATCTTATTCATATTACGGTAACTGCCTTGCAGTTTAAATATCGGCTCGACGCGATATTTATCATCTTGTGAGGCGGACGCAATATAGGCTTGGTTAACATCGAGAATAACTTTTTGCACGGTAAACATATGGCGCAAGATAGCAATAATCTCATTAATCTCTGAGGTGCTATATGGATAGGTCAGCTCGCTGCTTTGCGCTTGGGCAAGATTGGCATTGTCGGCTTTGGCCATTTTAATGAGGCGGTGTACATCGCTCAAATCGCGGTTGGCAAGGGGCGCTAATACCGCATTTGAGGTGAGCGAGTTTTCGATATAACTGAGGGCAAATATCTCTTCCATACCGCTCATGATATCGCCTAAATTGTAGATATCGGCGCGGTTGGCAAGCATATCAGGTACTTTAAACGCTTCGCCACTTTCGGTATATGGGTTACCCGCCATGACCACGCAGAACTTTTTACCACGCATATCATAGGTCTTGGTCTTGCCTTGCCAGACGCCATCGATACGGCGTGTACCATCGCCAAGTGAGATGAATTTCTGCAAAAATTCTGCATGGGTATGCTGAATATCATCGAGATAAAGCATGACGTTATTACCCATCTCAAAGGCTAAGTTAATTTTATTCAGCTCTTCGCGGGCGGTGGCATTGGGCGCTTTTTCGGGATCTAAAGATGTCACATCATGACCGAGTGACGGACAGTTAATCTTCATAAAGATAAGGCCAAGACGATTTGCCACATACTCCATTAAGGTGGTTTTACCGTAACCTGGCGGCGATATCATCATCAGGATACCCATCAAATCGGTACGCTTATCCTCGCCAACCGTGCCCATCTGCTTGGCGAGATTATCACCGATTAACGGCAGATAGCTTTCATTAATCAGACGGTTACGTACAAATGAGGATAACGGACGCGGCATAAACTCATCAAGTCGCAACGTTTCTTTTGATGTATTTAAAATCTCTGAGCGCAGGGCTAGGTAGCGCTTATAAGCCGGAATGACTTGGATGTCGTGATGATGCAGACGACTTAAGAAATCATCGACGGCAAAGGTTAAGGTTTGCTGATGAATGCGCTCATGCTCACCTAGCAAATTATTGACTTGAATTTCAAGCGAGACCTTACTTATGCGACGCTCGAAGCTTTGCGCTTGATTAAGTGGGTTGTTAATACTGGTCAGCGAAGGCGTTGATGAGGTGATTGAAGAAAATGACAAGGCCGATGATGTGCCACTTGTACCTTGATTATCTATTTTTTTACTACCTTGCCCTTTATTAAAAGCCCTTTTATCAAAGCTAGCACCTGAATCAATGAGTCGTTGCACCAAAGCTTCACGCTGAGCATCATTTAACTGGGTAAGTAAGACGGCAATGGCTTCGGGTACATAATGACGGCCACTCTCTAGCTGTTGCTTGCGTAGCGCATCTTTTTCCTTACTCTCAGCAAGCTGCTCTTCACTGAGTGCCTCGCCTGCCTCATCCGTGCCATCAGCTAATACGTTAGCCAACTCAGTACCACCATAATTCTTATCAAGTAGTGCATGAAACCATGTGGCTAGTAGCTCATAGGCTGATTTGGGTTGAAAGCCAAGCTTACTGATAGAAGATTGTAGTTGGTCAAAACTGGCCGTATTTTGCGTGCTGCCTGAGGCACTATTCAATGTTTGGCTTAGCTGCTCACACAACTGCTGCGCTTGTTGGCTGGTTTGCCAGTTTATTGTGCTATGCGCGCCTGCACTTGATTCCGCTGACTGCCCCATGACGCTCACCAAGTATTCACAAGCAAGCTGAACGTAGCTTGGTTTGAAAATGTTGGCGTTATGAACATCACTGGTATTTGAATCTAGTTCTGAATCAAGCTTTGATGATGACTGCTTGCTAGTGCCTTTATCAACGCTAGCACTGTCATCATTATGAGCGGTAACAAAGTCGCGCATTACTTGGCTCATGTCCTCGACCAATAAAGACTTCGCAGTGTCACTGCCCAATGCACGGCGCAGTTGCTCAGCGGTAGTGGCTCTATCTGTCCAGATATTTGCGCGCATCAGCACAGATTCATTCAACCATTTTTCATAACCAAATTGACGTAAGCTATCCAAACCAAGCGCTTGTACGATATTTAGCTGCCAATAAAACAACTGCGCCAAGGCACGTACTTGCGGGGTATAAATCAGAAGCCCTGCCTCACGCAATGTCGGCAGTATTTGCATCAATAATAGCGTAGCATCATGATCATGAATGCCTTTGTCATAGCCAAGCTGATAGCGAGGGGTAGCGTAAGCTTTGACCAGTTTAGACAATGGACTGTCGTTATCAATGTCACCATTAACATCTAAGGTAATGACAGTCGCATCGTATGCTTGATATAAACGTTCTTCGGTTAATCCATCTTGGCTGTTCTTAGCACTTTCGATAATGCTATAGGCCAAATACTCCGCGCGGTACACCTTGTCAGACTCGGAAGCGATATTCATGTCCCAATACGGGCGCAAGGCGTTCAGCTCAGTATTATTAAGCACTTCATAATAGTCGGTACCCGTTAGATGCAAATTCAGCACGCGTGTGCCATCTGACTGTTGACGGCTCAATAAGGTCAAATCTAATGGCTGAGTATTGACCGAAAAACGGTGCTTGCCCAGCTTGATTATCTGACCGCCATCTTCAAACAAATCAGACTTATCTTTTAGACTCTTATAGCTTTCGATTTGAATGGCTTTTAGGCGCGCATCGATGTCATCGGCTTTGACGCTAAAGCCCATTGCTTGCAGCTCTTTTGCGATGTTACGTACCTTTTGTACCAGACCATCTGAGGCAAAATAGGTATTTAACGCCTCTTCCTCTGTAAATCCAGTAACGCCAGTGCTTTGCGTGCGCTTCTTGATACTCTCAAGCATCCGCAGCGCACCATCGCCTAAGTTTTGTGCTTTGCGATTTCGGGCATCGAGCAGTTGCTGTTTATGATTTTCAAAGGTCTCGTAAATCTCTTCACGTTTACTGATGATATCGGCTAAAAACCGATCACCGCTATTGGTCTCCGGATCAGCGAACTGGCTTTCCAGCTCTTCTAACTGCACTAATAGCTTTGCCATTTGCTCGTCTGATTTCTCAGGTGTATTGGCAATGGATAAGGCATTGGCAATCGACTGACCAAACAGCTTAAACTGCGCGCCAAATTGCGCAATGGCCTCAGCTGAGCCTAGGTTTTTGCGTTTATGATTGAGCTTGGCTTTGCTTTGGTTCAAGCTCGCATAAATGGTCGATATGTCATCGATGATTTTCGTGCGTACTGTGGCATCGGCTACATTCAACGTACCCAGCAGCTCGGTCAATAGATCTAACCCTTGCGCTGTTTCATCAATTTTTTCTAGTACAGGTTTTAGTTCAGCATTGGTTTCGGCGGTGTTTAAGCGCTCACTGACGTCTGCTAATATGCCTTCGTAACTTGATAGAGCCTCTTCACCACTTAAAAAAAGCACGGTTTTTTCGGCAAGTTCGCTCTCTGCTTCTTCTAATTGCTTTTGCAACGCTTGTAGCTTATCGCTATCTAAATAACGTAAATCTTCCAAGCTGACCAATCGGCCCTTTTGGCGTCTTAGTGCTGAAAGCTGATCCACATAATCACTGGCAGACTCAAAAGTAGTGACGCGTATCTGCCGCAAAATCTCGTTTTGCTGCGTGTCAGCATCACTCAAAGCTGTTTGGGTTTGCTTTTGGATACTTTGTACTTTGGCGAATTCATCTATGACCAATTCAGCCGTTGCCGTTACTTCCTTAATACTACTGGCGACTTCGTTAAGCTCAGGCTCAGACAGCCAATAGTAACTGTCAAAGAGACGACTGCTATTGTCAGCCAATTCTTCATAGAGCTTTTGTGACACGCTTTGATTATCAATGAGGCGAGTAATACTATAGAGATCGGAGATACCGCGCACCAACTCTTTATTACCAATTTTGCCATAAAAGCTGGTACTTTCAGGCAACTCACTGACATACTCAGGCGACGCATAAGGTGTATGCCATATCTGCATCGGGTGAATGCGTGATGGTTCACTTTGATCACTAAACAGCATTAAACGCCCATTATCAGCTAATGCCATACCATTGCAGTAAATAGGATTTGCCAATTGTTTCTTGATAAGATTATAAGGAAATAATCCTGTGATACCTAAAGCAACGTCATAAAATAAAAACAACACATCTTCGCCATTGGGCGATACGATTTTACGTTTAAATTTTAAGTCTTTAGCACCGACATTATTGGCATCGAACAGCTTATACTCACCCGTTTGCAGATAATAACCACCCGGAAATATGATACCGTGATCCTCAGGCAGCTGCACACACGACTGTCCTATCGCATCTAAACGCAGTACCACTTCGGTCAAAGTGTTATAAACAAAATAACGATAACTGTCTTCGCGATACGGCAGTATTTTCAGCAGTATTAAACTGCCAACTTTGGCATAAGCAATTTCAGCGTCAGTCAACGACTGGGTGCGGTCATTCACAGGCTCGCTATAAATACCCTGCCCTGATTGGGTGTTATCCTCAATCTTAATGGTCAAATCGCCACCAATAGTTTCCACAAATATGGTATCTAAGATATTCATATGCGGATGTTTACCATTGATCATCTGATCACGCGTGGTATCTACCCAATCAAAATCGTAAGCAGGAGGCAAATCGATATCACGTTCGCCGCGATTGTCTACGTAAACAATCTGGGCAGATTCTGGTATGCCTTGGCTAAAATCTAGGGCAAAACGAAACACCCGAATATCGGTGATACGCTCGCCAATTTGAAAGGCCAATAGCAACTTACTGTCTTTGACAGTCAGCTGAATTAACCGTGTCTGCTTGTAATAGCGATATAGCTCGTTAAAATCTTGGACAAATGCCTCTTGATCTAAAAAGGTATTTTTTAGATCCACTTCTTCCAGCTGATATTCTTGGTCAGTATGTTCGCTGCTATTGTTATCGGTAGTGCTTTGGGCGTTTGCTGTAGTTGCCCCGTTATCAGTATCAACAACGTTTTCGCTATTATTATCATCGTCATTTTTTTTAGCAGGATCTATCAATCGATATAGTGAGAGCACATCCTTGATATTACTCGCCCGCTTTAGCCCCATAAAGACGTTGTAGCCGAATAGCATATAATCACCGACTTGCACCATGTCTTGCGCCACACAGTTATATTCGGTGCGAATGCGGGTGCGAGCGATGACTTGCATTTGGGTACTGCCAAACTCTTGCAAGCGCGCATTATTCAGCTTGGCAGTTTGTTGCTCTAGACGAGCGCCCTGCTCAGTGAGACGTTTTTTAATAAGCTCATAAGCATTGCCTGAGGCGACCGCTTGATCCGCTTGCTCGGATTGGTTCTGGCTATTGGTATTATTTGGATTGGTTGCGTTTTGCGTATCCGCCATCGTTGCTCGTCCATTTTATTTTCAGGCAATAAGATAAATCTAAGGTTTTTTTGAATCAAAGAAGCACTTCAGGGAAGTAATAAAGGTCTGGAAGAACTTGATCCTACTGCTAGAAAACTTATAAATTCTAGCCGTGTAATCTTAGCTTGTCAGGCTAAAAAATCTGCCGCCTAAGCAACAGATTTTTTATTAAAATTAAAATTACTAGTTATTATATTGAGCAGTCTTATTAGGCTCGTCATTAGCTTTGTTGGCTTTATTGGCGTTGTTCGCTTTTGTCATCACTTGATTGGCCATCATAGTATTGATAATGCCGCTTAAAGTATCTGACTTGCCAGCGAGACCATCAATAGCTTTACCGATAGATAACGATTTGGCAAAATTATCGAAGAAGTGCGCTTCACCGCCGACGATATCGATTTTGGCTTTTTGTAACGCGACCGCCAAGACTTCAGCATTTTCTTTGGCAATCTCTTTACCGGCTTCAATTGATGCCATGGCTTCTTGTAGCGCAGTTTCAAGTCCCATACGGAACTCTTCGTGTTCGCGTGCTTCCTTGCTCATACTACCCATGGCATTGAATTTCTCGACCAAACCATCTGCTTCGGCTTGGAAATGCGCACGGGTAACTTCCGCTTTTGCCAGCCCAACTTCACGTTCCGCTTTGGCATTAGACTCACCGCGCGCGGCGATAATCTCAGCATCAGCCATGCCTTTTTCGCGTTCTGACTGTGCTTCCGCTTGACCAGTCGCTTTGATAATATTAGCCTTGGCAAGCCCTTCTTTTTCCAAAGATACAGACTTGGCTTCTTGAATGGCTGCTTCAGCAAAACCATGCGCAGACTCTTCAGCTTTGATACCTTCCGCCATTTTCATTTTGGCTTCAGATTCCTTGGCAGCGGCCTCAAGATTGGCCGTCGCAAGCGTGGTAATCTCAACCGCTTTATGCTTAGCAGACAACTCTTCTGCTTCAGCCTTTTTCACCTGACGTACTTTGATTTCTTCGGCATCGGCTTCGGCGGCTAGGACACGCGTTTGCTTCGAGCGTTCGGCTTCACTCACTTCGCGGACTTCTTTGATACGCTCTTCTTCTTGTGCAACCGTTTTATCTACCGCGATACGCTCACGAATGACGTTAGCAATTTCTTTTTTCTCAAGCTCAATGGCGCGTTCAGCTTCAATACGCTGCAAGTCAACTTCACGCTCACGCGAGACGATTTCTAAATCACGAGCGCGGGTGACTTTTTCTTCTTCAATCACAACGGCACGTAAGCGGTTCTGTCCAGCGACTTCAATTTCACGCTGTTGATTTTCACGCTGAATCGCTAAATCTTGCTCAACCATGATAACGGCTGTTTCGGATTTTTTACGCTCTTCTTCTTCAATTTTGCGCGTTTCAGCGGTTTCACGGGCAATCACTGAGGCGATTTCACGGCGCTGTTTAGCTTCAGCATCGGCTTGCTGGCGCTCTAACTCAAGCATCGCCTCTTTGGTCTCGACGTTTTTCTTCTTAACGGCCAGCTCTTCGTCACGCTCAAGCTCATTGGTGATGACGTTTTGGAAAGCTGTTAGCTGGGTAATCTTTTTGATACCTTCAGCATCCAAAATATTGCTTGAATCGAGTGACGCTTTCGGAGTTTGCTCTAAGTAATCAATCGCCACGTCTTCTAAGACATAACCATTAAGATCATTACCGATTTCTTGCACGATGCTGTCACGAAACTCGCTACGGTTTTCGAAGAGTTTGACGAAATCAATCTGCTTGCCTACTGTTTTTAACGCTTCTGAGAACTTAGCATTAAATAGCTCATTGACGGCAACTTTATCAGAGGCGCGCTCCACCCCAACCGATTTGGCAACTTTAAGGACGTCTTCTTCTGTTTCATTAACACGCAAGTAAAACGCCACTGTAATATCCGCACGCATATTATCGGCGCAAATCAGCCCTTCTTTACCGCGTCTATCCACCTCTAATGTGATAAGGGAAATTCTCATCAATTCTTTTTTATTGATAATCGGCCAAACAAAACCGCCATCAAAACGTACGGCGATTTTACTCACGCCATTGATAATCAGCGCTTTGCCCTGCTCTACCTTAAAATAAAAGGCTTTGAGCATTAACAGCGCTGCCATAATAAAAACAAACGCCAGCACCACAACCACGCCGACGATAATGAGTATATCCATATTCATTCCTTTAATGAGAACATTGCAACCAAATTTAAAACAGTTAATACCATACTTAAAAACAAACTATTAGCTATCTCTGTACCGCCAATCAGCCAACTTATAAAGCGAATGGAGAAATGTTATTTATTTCAATTTTAAAATTATTTATAGCGGCGGTTTATACAACTTTTCTTTTACGGGAGCGACTCGGTAGGTATTGGTTTCTTCTAAATATTCTATCAACGTCACTCTATCACCCTGCCTGAGCAAATCATTATTGATGTCTGAACGAATTTTGAGTATCAAGCCTGCGCCGCCGTCATTTAATTCTACTTCACCATGTTTGTCAGTTACACTCAGCGTACGTACCACGGCAATTTTACCGATATTACTAGATGCATTACGTTTGGGGATTTTGGCAATATTTTTGCGAATGGGAGCAATGATCATACCTGTTAGCCACATAGATACGACCAATACAAAGATGAGCGCCCCTGTACCAAAGAGATAATACAAAAGACCAGAGTCAAAATATTGATGTAAAAAGCTCGTATATAAGTAGCTTAATAGCCAACCAATTAAGCTGATTAGGCTTAGTATGATGATGAGTGGCACGCCATAAAGACCAAATTTGAGCATGAGACCAGTGAAAAACCCCGTCGATGACAAGGTAGAAACATCACCATCTGGCTCACCAAAATCTACGCTATCCATATCTGCCATGCCGAGTAATGACACCAGCCAATATAGCGTCACAAACATGACAAGCCCCGTAAAAATAATCGTCGGGTACAAACTGATTTTAGTGATAAAAACTAAAAAGGACTCTTGCATGAACCGCTCTCTCCTTTTGCTCGCCTAATCCAAAATTTTGATGTCTTGGTTATACGATTTTTTATATGACTGAAAGTTACTCGACGTTTCTTTAATGAGATTTACTTCATTCAGATTTATTATTTCAGCTTCAACTATTACCTTAGTGCTCAAGACTTTATTCCAGAAACTTTGCTTGTTGTATTTTAAACACTAAGACAGTATTGCCATATAGTAATTGGCTGTGAGGAATTTAACGTACGACTATACCACCTCTAAATCGCAGTTTATTCAATCAACTTATGTTTCTTTGTTAGCGATTATATATACATTCCATTACATAATACATAGGTCTTGCTCTTACCGACCCCAAATCGGTGAGCGCACAACGCCGCCTGTCTTACTACTAATTGCGTAACTTGAATGGCCAGCTAAAGAATGAATAACTAAACTGCTACCATTTTGACCGCTCACTTGCGAAAGCTTTGTGGGATAGACGGCGTACTGTGCAGAAGGCGACAGACGCGCGGGCTCATCCAGTCCCGTTTCTGCTAAATTGATAACTTGTCCTGTAGCAAGCGTCATCACCGCCGCCTTACGACCATTGAGGTATGCCAAACGTTGACCATCTAAACTCAGTTGCGGACTGGCCGCATAGCCGGCTGTCGGTATAATACTCGCATGACCCGTGGCAAAATTATAACGATAAATACTTGGGCGACCAGCGCGAACTTTATCACTGGTATAAACAAAGCTTTGCCCGTCGCTAGCGTAGCTTGGCTGCACCTCAGTACTTGGCAACGTGGTCAGCTGTTTGGTATTGCCGTCACTTAGGCGCATCTCATAGATATCAGCATTACCACCAACTGTTGAGCTATAGAGCAGTTTTTGCCCATCTGGCGAAAATGAGGCTGATAAATTACTGCCCTCCGCATCTACGATTAGATGTTGCGTGTTGCTTTTGCGCTCATAAATATAAATTTTGGGATGCTGGCGCGGTGCTTGTTTGCTATAGGCCAGCATCTGACCATCTGCTGACCACGCTGGCGCATAGATATAACCATTTAACTGATCTATCAATTGGCGGTCGCTGCCATCAGGACGAATGCTATAAAGTGTCGATATCTTTGCAGCGCCAAACCCTTGCTCTTCGACATAAGCAATGCGCCCTTGCCGATCTATCGCTGGCATGCGCGCCGTCAGTGGATTGCTCGCACGCATATCAGCAGGTGTTTGAGCCATATTATTTGTTGTTAATGTTTGACAACCCGTTAACAAACTAAACACCGTTATAGCCGTGATGCTACTCAGCGCACGTATATCGAAAAATGACTTTGATACAAAGATTTTAAACATAAGATGACGTCCAATAAAATGTTGATTATTGCGTACTGAGAATCTTAATAAATAAGGTTAAAAAATGAATAGCATAAAAAACATCATTGCTGCCTGAATACTTTGCTGCCTAAATACTTGGTTTAGCAGCTCATGACAGTGTAGCGTAAACCATGGCAAATTTTAGATAAAAAAATGCCCCACTGCTTAGTGAGGCATTATTTATATTAAATTTTATAGCATTTGTATTAAATAAATCAGTTACTTAAAGACTGCTTTATTTAGCAACGGCTTTAAAATAAGCGACTTGATTGTCGTTTTTAATAGTCAAAACAGGCACATTATTAGCATTATTATTGATGCTGTATTTACCTTGTACCGTCGCCAATGTCGCGGTATCAAAGCTGGCTTGTGGCTCAGGGCATGCCATCATCGTCGACATGACATTACCTAATACAACATTGCCATTTACGACGCTATAACTAGCACCTATGTTATTACAAGTATTGGTAAAGGTCACACGGTTGGTGGTGCCATCTTTAAAGAATTTTAGCGTTAATGGTTTTGCTGGATCAAAGAACAATTGGCTTACTTTCTCGCCATTGGTGCGCTTAGCATCGACAAGCTGCCAGTTATGCGCTTGTAGGGCATCAGCAGTAATTGGTTGAGTCACAGGTGCGGTAACACTAGGGGTCGTGGTTTGGCAACCTGCTGCAGCAAGTGTACCAACAGCAAGGGTTGCAGCCATCATCATTTTAGTCATGTTTTTCATATTAGCTCCTGTAATGGTTAACATTCAAAATAAAAAAGTAGTCATTATCTTTTATTTTAAGTATGCATTTTTATTATGATTAATTTATTGTCTTCTTCATTAACCTAAACAATGGCGCTATTATGCACAAATGATAGCTGACTGTCATTATAGATTGGGTATCGATTACCGCGTTATTTGTTCCACTGTATGGTTTTTTTGCTAACGCACCTTATATGAGGAATTATTACCTGCTAACGCTTTAGCCAATAGTTCGTTTCGAAGCCAAGCCTTTATCGAATGTAATCAAGCATTAAATTAATTAGAATTGGAATTGACACTAGAATTTAAAGCAGCTGCCTTTTGCTTTTGCAAAGCCGCATATCCTGCTAAGCGTTTGCGTTCTGTTTCATTAAATAGCTGCTGCTCTATTTGATTAATTTGAGTTTGCCCTTGTACTTTATCTGCATTTTGACTTAACAGCTGCTGTTTTTGTGTTTGATACTGCTTAAAACGTTGATCAAAGTCAGCATCTTGTTGATCGACCTGTGCAAGCCTTGCTGCTGCTGGCGCGCCGACCAAAGCACGGCGCATATTGTATAATTCTTCAGCCGTTGCGCCTTGCGCCTGCATCTGCTCTGTACGACTGATTAACTCCTCCAAATTGGCTTGCTGGGCGATATTGGTTTTAATCGCATTGTCTGGCATACGGCTAATATAATCCTGTCTGGCCGCTTCTTTTTGCGCGTCAGAGAGCTGCTTGTCTTGGTTGATTTTGACCATCGCAAGACTGTAATCATCATACTCATCTTCTGCCCCAAAGAAGGCTTTAATGGTCGCTTTATCAAAATGTTGCTGGCGCAATTTGGCGACGTCTTGTTTTTGCTGTGCTACCACGTTTAAATCCAGCTCGCCAGTTTTTGTCGCTTGTAATTGTAGGTTGCCATAACGGTTTTCTATAGCAGGAATCGCTTTAAGATAGGCCACGTATTGGTCAAATATCGTCACCGCTTGGCTTGCCGCTGGCTCTGGCGTGTGACTGCGGATATAGCTTTCCACCCGAGCATAAATGACGGCTTCCTCTTCTTCGCCTAGCGCCGATAAGAAATAATCAAATAAGCGCCTTAAGCCTTCAGTAACGACCAGCTGCTTATTTTCATCAATGATAATCTCACCATCTACATCCGTCCCTTGCAAGGAGCGCGGTAGACTCTCAAGACCTGTGGTAAATTGGCTACTGCTTTGCTGAGATAATGTGTCAATGCCATTATTAACATTTGCTTCGTCTGTAAAGCTGGCACTTGTTTGATTGTCCAGCGCTGTAGACTGCTCTTGAGAATAAGCATTACTATCATTATTCGGCTTAAACCACCAAATAATCGCTCCTACTAAAACGACTATGACAGCGATGATAACGGGCAAAAATGGTACACGGCGATTATGTGACATAACGACAATATCTTATTTAATCAAGCGGTTTATATAGGGAGTTACTATCCATAAAATGGGATAAAATAAAAGGGTCACTATTGAACTTACCCTTTTATTTAAAAGCGGTTAATTTGCTAACTTATATATAAGCTCTAAAACAAGCTTTAAAAACTAGCTTTATAAGTTGGCTTTTTTCAAGCGGTTAACCTGATCGCGATATAAAGTTTTAGGACTAGGCTGTCCCCATGCCGTCAAACCCAATACTTGATTTGACGAATCTAAATGGTTCATTTTATAGTCATCACGAATCACGTAGCCTAAACGGCTAGAGCAAGCAGAAACCAAACCATCATTGCTCTCGCCATCAAAGGTTGTCCCAGTCAATGCTAAGAGATAATCACTGGGATCTAAGCCATTGGTCACTTGACCGATACCGCTAAAAGAGTAGTACCTGATACCGTTGACTTCATTATTGGTAGGTTGACCACAATAACTGCTAGGCATAGCGGCTGGAAACTTGGCGTTAAACTTCGCAGAAGACGCAGTAGATAGCGCCGTTACCGCCTCCCAGCCATCTTGCTCTTGTATCTCTTTAAAGCTGATACCCGAGCCGACGTCCATAAAGCCACCAACGAACTTAAAGAACCCTAAAGCAATCTGAGAGCCTACGTTAAATTCACCTTCAGCATAGCCACTATTCGCGCTACCTTCCACGACTTGCTTAATGACCCAGTCAGCCATTTTTGAGCCTTGCTCGGGACTTGAAACCGCGGTCACAGAGGCAACATAATTAGGCGCCACACCAGCGACATAACGAATATCGATACCGCCCATACTATGGCCAAATAAATTTACTTTGGGTTTACCTGAAATCGCTGTAATGGTTTTGATTTGTTGTAGTAATTGCTCACCGCGCACTTCACTGTTATTAACAGCGGAGGTCTTAGTGCTATAAACCTCGCTGCCACCTGCCATCAAGGTTTCAGGAATACCATAAAAGTAGTCAAGTACGCCAAACAGCTTCGTCCAGCCGCCAAGCCCATGCGCCATTACGACAGGATATTTGGTATCGGTATGGCTTGAGGTAAAATACTTGCTACTGACCAGTTTACAGCCGGTTGGATTGGCGCAGTTATAATACTGCCCAGCTGCTTGGGCAGAGGTGGTTTGCAGGGTCATCAGCAGCACACCAGCGGCAATAGAGCCTGCGGCACCCAGTGAGGGTAAAAGTGCACGTGGCGTGAGCGGCGCGCGAAAACGGTCTTTGAGAGTCATAACAACATCCTTGTTATTGTAAAAACGGGGGTTTAAAGAGGTTTTTATCGTGCTTATTTTTTAACGCTTAGTGCTTATTTTTTAGCGCTCAGTTATTGCATCCTGCACCAAGCGCTAAAAACCGTTGCCAATTCATTTAGCAAACAAAATTACAATACTTCTATAATCTGCAACATTCAACTGCTTTTTTACGTCTACAGCCTATTTCAATGACTTTATAGTCACGTATATGCATATAAATGCGCTGAGACGATTGGTATCAGTATATTGCACTGATTTGGTAGAGGCGTACAAACTCGCTAAGCACTTTGCAAAACAGTGCCTACTACATTTATGGTATAATTGACAACCCAAATTCTATAAATATAAGTACGACCATGATGACTAAAAAATCCCTTATCCAATCTCCTGAAGCCATAGAAAAAATGCGCGTGGCTGGTAAACTTGCCAGTGATGTCCTTGTAATGCTCGACGAACACGTCAGAGTGGGCATCAGCACCGAAGCATTAAACCAAATCGCCCATGATTATATCGTTAATGTACAAGAAGCGATTCCTGCGCCCCTTAACTATAATGGCTTCCCAAAATCTATCTGCACCTCGGTCAACCATGTGGTTTGTCACGGTATTCCAACCGACAACAAGCTGCTAAAAGATGGCGATATCATCAATATCGATGTCACGGTCATTAAAGACGGCTATTATGGCGATACCTCAAAAATGTGGATTGTCGGCAATGGCTCAATCATGGCGCAACGTATTTGCAAAGTGGCGCAAGAAGCCCTTTATGCTGGTATGAGTGTGGTCAAAAACGGCGCGCGCTTGGGCGACGTCGGCGCGGCTATCCAAGAAGTGGTCGAACCGGAACGCTTTAGTATTGTGCGCGAGTTCTGTGGACACGGTATCAGTAATGAATTCCACCACGAGCCACAAGTCATGCACTATGGTAAAAAAGGCACGGGTTTTGAGCTAAAAACTGGCATGACCTTTACCATTGAGCCGATGATTAACCAAGGTACGTGGCAGACCAAGATTTTACCGGACGAATGGACGGCTATCACTAAAGACCGCAAGCTGTCAGCGCAGTGGGAACATACCATGGTGGTGACGGACAATGGCTGTGAGGTATTTACCACTCGCCCCGAAGAAGACTTAAGTTTTTTGACCCAGTAATATCATAAAAGATCGCCTAGGCGGTCTTTTTTTTGCCTTATAATTCAGGCATATTGACCATGCTGCTTATTGATTTTTATTTTGATAATTTTAATGTAAGTTTAATAGTAGTTTTAATAATAACTTTAGTGCTAAGTTTGATGACAGCACTGTTAATACTCTCAGTAGCACGTTCGTTTTAGTACCCTCATTTGCAAATTTTTAACTGGATAACACTCATGTTTAATTGTGATGTCGCGGCCATTGATTTAACGCCCATGCCCTTACTTTCAACCAATAGCGCGACACTCTCAGCGGATAGCGTGGCAACTGTTTCACCGCTAGTAGATGAAAGCGAGAGAAGCAACGCCGTTCATGCAACGGATATAGCAATAGCCGCGCTTCCTGAATGGCTACTGCAAATCAATGACGATATCAGCCGCGCGCTCGAACGCGGCGTCAATATTCGCCAATTGGTCACGGCGCGATCCTGCGTCATCGACGATTTACTGATTGCTTTATTTAACTGGTTTGAGCTTGATAAGACTGACTTGGCATTGTTTGCCACCGGCGGCTATGGTCGTGGTGAGCTGTCATTATATTCAGATGTCGATATTTTACTGTTGACGCCAAATGAGATTACGGCTGATAGCAGTGAGAAAATTGATAATTTAGTCGCGCTCCTATGGGATATTGGGCTTGAGCCTGCCCTATCAGTACGCAGCGTTAGTGAATGCTTGGAAGCGGCACTAGACCATACTATTGCGAGCACCCTATTAGAAGCACGGCTATTAATCGGCAATGAGGAGCTGCAAGAAGTACCCCATAAAATCGTCAATACCCAATGGTCGCCACGTGATTTTTATGAGGTAAAAATCGCTGAAGCAAAAGCGCGTTACTTACAGCACAATGCCACCGAGTATAATCTTGAGCCCAATATCAAAACCGCGCCCGGTGGTCTGCGTGATATTCATATTATCGGTTGGGTGACCAAGCGCTACTTTCGGGTCAGTAAGCTTTATGACTTGGTACAACAAAACTTTTTGACGGAAAAAGAGTTTGATGAGTTAAATTTCGCCGAAGGCTATTTATGGCAAATACGCCATTATTTACATGAGCTGACCGGTCGCAATGAAAACAAGCTGTTGTTTGATTATCAGCGTGAAATTGCCCAGTTAATGGGTTATGAGACGCAGCCCGATGATCAGCCTAATGCTGCCGTTGAGCGCTTTATGCGTGATTATTATCGCTGCGCCATGCAGATATCGACATTATCTGAGATGCTGACCAATCATTACTATGAGACGATTATAGAGCCGCAATTGCCGGATGAAGAGCGGCCAAAAAAACATCCTATCAACGCCCGCTTCAATCAAGTCGGTGAACAAATCGCGATGTCACATCATCGGGTATTTGCCCAGCACCCAGAGTCAATTTTAGAGATGTTTTTACTCATGGGTCAGTACGGCATCAAAAATGTCCGTACCCACACCCTGCGCGCGCTAAAAATAGCGGCGCGCGGTATCGATCAGGTTTATAGAGACAACCCGACGCATCAGGCGCTTTTTTTAGCCAATTTAAAAGAGCAAAACTACTTATTTCATCGTCTGCGCACCATGAATCGTTATGGCGTTTTAGGCAGCTACATTCCTGCTTTTGCCCAAGTAACGGGGCTGATGCAGTACGATTTATTTCACCGCTATACGGTCGATGCCCATACTTTATTTTTAATTCGTATTTTGCATCGTTTTACCGATCCGCGCTTTTCTGAAGAATTTCCACTGGTCAGCTCTATCTTCCAACGTATCGAGCGCAAAGAGATTTTGGTATTGGCGGCGATGTTCCATGATATCGCCAAAGGTCGTGGCGGCAACCATAGCTTACTTGGCGAAACGGAATCAATTGAGTTTTGTCTTGCCCATGGTATGAGTACCGCAGACGCCCATTTGGTCGGCTGGCTGACCCGCTATCATCTATTGATGTCGATGACAGCACAGAAAAAGGACATCTCAGACCCAGAAGTGGTGACGCTGTTTGCAGACTTAGTCGGTAACGTTACCCATCTAAACCATCTTTATGTTCTGACAGTTGCTGATATGAATGCCACCAATCCACAGCTTTGGAACAGCTGGCGCGCGACCTTGATGAAACAGCTGTATTCTCAAACGCGGCGCATCTTACGCGCCGATATCGACGCGCCGACCAACCGCCAAGATATGATTAGTGCCACGCGCAAACAAGCACTGGCCATGCTTGATAATGTTGACAATCAGCATATGAATCGCGATGAAGTGTTAAGGCTGTGGGATGACTTGGGTGATGAGTATTTTTTGCGCGAGATTGCAGAAGATATCTTATGGCATACCGAAGCTATCTTAAACCATCCGCCCCTTGGCCGCGCCTCTGATGCCGATAGCACGCCATTGGTGGTATTGCGCGAGCATCGTGAGCTGGCGCTTGATGCGGTGCAGGTGTTTGTTTACACCCAAGATCAGGTCAATTTATTTGCCGTTACTATGGCAGTCTTTGATCAGATGAATCTAGATGTATTGGATGCGCGTATTATTACCGCCACCCGTGATTTTGCCTTGGATTCATATGTATTGCTCGATCGTAGCGGCACGCTATTGGTCGATATCGACAGCCAACAAGAACTTAAACAGCGCTTAATCGATGCTTTTAAAAACCCGACCGTTCCCAAGCTGACGCATCGTAAGATTCCGCGTCAGCTGCGTCACTTTGATGTAGCAACGACGATTAACTTTGAGTTTAATGAAGCCTCAAATCAGCATATCATGAGTTTAGAAACCCTTGATCAACCAGGCTTACTTGCCCGCGTCGGACAAGTGTTTTTACAACAAAAGATTGAGGTGCATGCCGCCCGTATTACCACGTTAGGCGAGCGTGCCGAAGATATGTTTTATATCAGTGATCAAGACGATTTGGCATTATCGGCTGATAAGCTTGAGACGTTAAAAGCGACATTGATAGAAAGTCTCAGCATTCGCAACGAGGCTTAATGTATCTAGGATATTCATTTTAAAGCCGAGACAGTGCGACTGGGATGAATTTTTTGTAGCCTCTGTGATAACAGCAAGCAAGAAAAATCTAACCAGTCGCACATCACTCTTTAGGTGTCGATTTTGTTTTGAAGCGCTTATATTTAGGTGCTTTATTTATGTTTTATTTGAGCTTAAATATTTATCGTTAAAAGAGTAAAAACCTAACCGTTAAACAGTAACAAAAAACGCTTGATAGTTAATAGCTATCAAGCGTTTTTTTATAAAACCTGATTCATATAAAGAGGATATATATTTTAAAGCAGATTATCCAATCAACTATTTTATAGATAGCCTATTTCTATAACACACTTTTATAGATGATCTCACTGGCATTTTCTTTCAGCTCATCATCAGCAAGCTCTAACGGCAACGTTTGCGCTTTTAGCTGCTGTTGCCCCAGTATCAAGCGCCCAGCCTCCACTTCTTTTTGTAATAAGCGCTGCAAGCTTGCCAAACGAAACTTGCCATCGTAATATTCATAGATTTGCCGTAAAGAAATCGGCGCCTTGGCATGCACATCACGATATAGGCTATCTGCCGCCAAAATCGTCATCTCATTAAGCAATTCTTCGCGCAATACATCGGCTTGATTGATTTTGCTTTGTAAATGGTTGGCAAATCGACCTTTAAAATAAAGCATCCCGATAAAAATCAGCGTCTGTATGGCGAATAAGCCTATATACTGCCATAAAGGCAGCGAAATATCTAACAGCTTGCTTAGCAGCATCAGTACCATCGCCACAATAACATAGCTGACCAATTGCCAAAGCAGCCACATCATAAAGCTATTATCGCCAAACCAAAACATCTGCCTTTCTTTTAACAACGTCAGCTGCTGCCGCGCTTGCCACCAGACATGCTCGCGTTGTTTTAATTGCGCGTACAGCTCGGCACGCTGATTCCCATCAAAACCTTTGTCATTGATATCTTTAGCGCTGCGCTCATCAGTTTGTAAAACACTAGACATATCAAAGTATCCTTAAAATAATCTGTCGTTGCTGCGGACAGTTATTTTTTGCTTGGTTAATAAGTTACACCTGCTCAATCTTATCGATGCTTAATAGCATGATGAAAATTGGCTAGACTCAAAACTCATTGTTAAAACTCATTGTCATTACTCGCTGTCTTTCAAAAAGCGCCTATCTAAATCGCTTGAAGAGGTCGCTTTTAATGGACAATGATAAGCATGAGAAGAAAAAGACAAAAAATAAGAGAAGTGCTACACTGCTCAAATGTAATTTTTCTTTATAACTTTATTATTAATTGTCCATTATAGTTAGCCTACTTATGAATCACAACTTAACGACCCTGCATCCTTACCCGTTCGCTAAGATGGCGACTTTACTTGCCAACAGTACGCCAGCCCATAACCACAGTGAAATTAAGCTGGGTATTGGGGAGCCAAAACATGAGCCACCCGCCTTTGTGTTGGACGTACTACGCGAAAACTTGGACAAAATAGGCCAATATCCAACCACTAATGGGCTGTTCGAGCTGCGCCAAACCATCGCTCATTGGCTGGAGAAGCGCTTTTTTTTAAATCATCTCGATCCTCATAGCCAAGTATTGCCAGTCATGGGCACGCGCGAGGCGATTTTTAGCTTGGTGCAAGCGGTGATTGACCATACATCAACCGAGTTATCCGAAAGCATTTCTAATCAGTCAGCCAGTAAAAAAACGCCGGAATCTGCGCAACCACCTACGGTTGTGATGCCCAATCCGTTTTATCAGATATACGAGGGCGCGGCGATACTGGCGCAAGCGACGCCGTACTTTATGCCTTGCACCATTGATAATGATTTTAAAGGTAACTACCGCGCCGTACCAAAAGACGTCTGGACGCGCACGCAGTTATTGTTTGTCTGTAGTCCGAACAATCCAACTGGCTCAGTGATGACCATGGACGATTGGGAGTACCTATTGCGTTTATCGGACCAATACGGTTTTATCATTGCCAGTGACGAGTGTTATAGCGAGCTGTATTTTGATAGCGCGCCGATTGGTCTATTGCAAGCTTGCGCAGCACTCGGTCGTCATGACTTTGAAAACTGCGTGGTATTTCACTCTTTATCTAAGCGTTCAAACTTGCCCGGTCTGCGTTCAGGCTTTGTCGCGGGTGATGCCAATATTTTGCAGCCTTATCTGCAATATCGCACTTATCAAGGCTGCGCGATGCCGATACCGCATCAGCTCGCCTCTATCGCCGCTTGGGAAGATGAAAAGCACGTGGCGCATAATCGAGCACTCTATCAAGAAAAATTTGCCTTATGGATGTCGGAGCTCGGCGAATTACTTGATTTACGCATGCCAGAAGCAGGTTTTTACTTCTGGATAAAAGTGCCTGAGCAGTTTGATGGCGATGATGAAATCTTTGTCAAAGCCTTGTACGAGCAAGCGAATATTCACGCGCTGGCTGGGCGTTACTTGTCACGTGAGGTCAATGGGGAAAATCCAGGACAAGGTTATGTACGCATTGCCTTGGTTGCCAGTGTTGAAGAAAGCCGCGAAGCCATCAGTCGCATTCGTCAATTGCTTGGCGCTTAAAAGCTCATATTAAAAACAAGCTTAAAAGCTTGTTGAAAGACAATTTAAGCGCTAGAACCACTGATAATTATTACCATACTACCAAGAAACCGCCAATAACCACAATATTATCATGGTTATTGGCGGTTTCCTGCTATGCTGTTTATCAAACAATGCTATAGTAAAAATAACGCGTCTCAGTTTCTTTATTTATTTAGTATCAGTAAAACTGTAAAACCTTTCTTATTAAACTTCTTGTTAAATATGCCATCAAGGATGATGCCATGCCCCATCTTGATTTTACCCAGCCGCCCTTTGATGTATTGAGCGCGGCTGAACGCCAAAGTATCAAAAAAAATACCCAAGTTCGTTATCTTGCTAAAGATGAGTACTTGCCTGCAGACGATTTGCAATACTTTTATGTGGTACTCAAAGGACAAATCGAGCAGCTGCTTAATGGTGAGTTTGTCGCGTCCTATTTAGGCAGCAATCATACCGACCATCTGAATAGCAACGATTGGTTTGACAGTCGGCGGCTACCAAAATCACTTATAGAAGGTGATTTGCCAGAAAGCAGCGAGCCAACTAACGCCCTCCTTAGCCGTGCTGAACCTCCAAGTAAAAACCCGATATCACTCTACGATTTTCGAGCTATCGAAGACACGCTGCTGTTACAAGTCAATGGCGCAACCATTGACAAAATCAGTGCGCAAAACCATCTGGTGCGTCAATTATTATCAGAGGATTTACCCGAACGCCTAAAAGCATTGCAGCAGCGGCGTAGCAGCCAGAGCTTAAGTACCGCTAGCTACCATAGCTATAATGAGCAGCAAGAAGTGCAGCAGATTATGATGCAGCCGGTGATTGATGTCCGCTTATTGCCGGTACATATCATCGACGCCACTAGTAGCCTATATGACGCTGCCCATATCATGACTAAGGAGGGGCTTAAGCATGTGTTGGTGCGACCGCTCAACCAATTAAGCCAAAGTAAAACACAAACACACGCGCAAACATTAGATAATGATTTAGATAGCGATTTAAATAGTAACTTAGACAGTGATAATGGCCGTTTGCAAGCGCCTGAGGCTTACTTTGGTCGTACGCTAGGCATTTTGACCGATACCGATATCTGCCGCGCAGTGAGCGACCAACAAAACCCTGCAACAACCCCTTGCCAGCGTTATGCGAGCTTCAATTTGCGTACTATCGATGCTCATGATGAGATTGGCGATGCGCTATTGACCATGACGCGCTACCGTATCCATAGGCTGCCTGTGATTGACGCTAATGGTGAAGTCGCAGGTGTACTTGGGCAAAGCGATATGCTCGCCCATATTGGTCATCATTCGCAGCTGATTAGTATTCAGATTGAAAAAGCAAAAGACTTGCCAAGCTTAGATACGGCGGTTGAGCTTATTGGGCGTTATATTCGTGCGCAGCATCAAAATGGGGTAAAAATCGGTAACGTCAGCCGCATGGTACAAACGCTTAACGCGCAAGTTTTTACCAAGCTGTGGCAACTTATCGTACCTGATGAAGTAATGAAAAATACTTGCGTTATCGTTATGGGTTCAGAGGGTCGCGGCGAGCAAATCATGCGTACCGACCAAGATAATGCGCTGATTATCCGTGATGGTTATACCCATCCTGATTTGGCCCAGTTCGCTGAAACCTTTAACAATCATTTAGCCGCATTAGGATATCCGCTTTGCGATGGCAATATCATGATGACCAATCCAATGTGGCGGCAGCCGCTTAAGCAGTTTGAAGCGCAGATTGGCTTATGGTTTAGAAATACCGACCCGATACACAGTATTTATCTGTCGGCGATATTGGATGGCGAGTATGTCTGCGGCGATGAGTCGCTGCTGACCCATGTCCGCGAACATTTAAAAATCGCCCACCGCCAATCAGACCTGATGTTTGTACGTCAGTTCGCCCGTGCCGCTCTACAATTTGGCGATGTCGGTCAATGGTGGCAAAAGTTTGTCCCGCTACTTAGCGGCAAACCTAGCTCTTATGATATTGACCTTAAAAAAGCCGGTATCTTTCCATTGGTACATGGTATTCGTACTTTGGCATTAGAAAACGATATTTTTGATGCGCCTAGTAGTAAAGGACGGCTAAAAGCCTTGGTGCAAGCGCGCGCCTTGACCCAGCAGCGCGCTGATACTCTGCTTGAGGCGTTAGAGTTTTTTATGGCGCAGCGTTTGTCCGTTGCGCTATTGACAGATGATAAGTATGCTCGGCACGTTGATCCGACAACTTTATCTGCCCTTGAGCGAGATTTATTAAAAGAGTGTTTGGCCGTGGTCAAAAGTTTTAAAGGTCAGCTCAGTCGGCATTATCAGCTGGAATTTGGTTAGAAGCATTCAATGATTAATCAGGACCATTCAATTAGCACCATTACAGTCAGCCAGTAAATGAAAAAAGGGAGCAAAAATAAAATGAGTTGGCTAAAACAATTATCTTCTCATTGGCAAAAGACACATTTGCAGCGCCCTGAGCTGGCATCGATGTTTGATAAACCTTTGGCTAATGAATGGGTCGCGATTGACTGCGAGATGACGGGGCTCAATCCAAAAAAGCATCACTTACTGTCTGTCGCCGCGATTCATATCAATGGCAATAGCATCGATACGGGCAATGGTCTGCATCTGGTTTGCCGGCCGCCTGTCATGCCTGACCGTGACACCATTGTGATTCATGGCTTGCGTACTGCTGATGTCGAGCACGGCATGAGCTATGATGAGATGCTCGCTTTACTGCTGCCCTTTATTGATAATCGACCCATAGTTGGGTTTTGCCCGCAGATAGATACAGGGTTTTTGAACCCTTTGATTAAGCGCTATATGGGTACGACATTGCCTAACAAGATCATTGATGTGCGATTGTTATACAGTCGGCGCATGGGCAATCTTGCTCAGGGCGATCCCAATCAATCGCAGCATTTGACCAAAATATTAGCGCATTATGAGATTCCTGAGCTTGGCATTCATGATGCTTATAATGATGCCATTATGACTGCAATGGCGTTTTTGCATATGCGTTAATATTAATGGCTAATAAACGATAAATACTAAAAAAATACATATTAAGCACTATTATTTATAATTTTGATAATTCTCCACTCAAAAATTTTTAAACCATTACCTTTAAGCCTGTTGACAGATTTTAGCCGGACGCTGCATTTATGCAAAGGCTGTACCTACGCGAAAATAGCAACTCATGTTACCATAGGGTGTTTTTGCCACCTGATGATAGACTGCTCATGCTACCCACTTCTAAAACTAATAATCGCCCTACTACTACTGCCAAATTGACGCCTTTTATTAAGCCGTTATGCTCGCTGAATCAGCCTGCTAAGTACCTAGCCACGTTATCCACGCTAGCATTATTTGCCAGCGCTATGTTGACGCCACTATATGCGCAAGCTGCCCTGCCAGAAGCGATTCAAGCGGCGCTCAGCCGAGCAAACTTAAGCGCTACCGATATCAGTATCATCATTACCCCAGTTGGCGATAAAAATGCCAGTCGCTTGCCTGCGCCAATTCAGGTGATTAATAGTCCTAAGCAAGGGATTAGCAACTCTCACATCGATAGCCAGCCAAAATCATTAAGTGTTGATAATGTTTCTGCTGACCCTAATAGCATCAAAAGACAAGTAACTCAAAATAATAAAGCTAAAGAAGTAACGGTGTATCAAAGCCCATTAATGACTATCGAGAAGCAGACGATTAAGCAACACGAAAAACAGCTCCATGCTTATACCGATGACCCTTATACTTATCAAAGTTTAGAAAGCACTCCATCGCTGCTGCCAAATGACGGCCAATCAACATCTTCAGTGCCTAATAAAAACAATCCTGACAAGAATAGCGCTAATAAAAGTAGTAAAGGAAATGCTAGCAACGCTACCGCTAATAATGCCACTATTAAAATCTCTTTCTCACCATTACTAAGCCATCAAGCCGATATCGCGCGCACGCCTGCCAGCACCATGAAGCTGGTTCCAAGCTTTATTGCATTAGATACTTTGGGCGCTGACTTTGTCTGGCATACCCGCGTTTATCATACGGGCCTTATCATCGGCGATAAGCTCTATGGCGACTTAATTATTCAAGGTAGTGGCGATCCAAAAATGACCCATGAGCGCTTACAGCAATTACTGTATAAAGTGCAAACAGCTGGTATTCATCATATCAACGGCGATATTATCGTCGATAGCGCAATCTTTAAAAATGTAAGCAAAGACCCTGCTGCCTTTGATAACTCACCGCTACGTCCTTATAACGCCAGCCCTGATGGTTTTTTGGTTAACTTTAGCAGTATCGGTATCCAAAGCTACCCGCTGGATAATACGCGCGCACAGCTGACCTATACGCCGCAATTGGCAAATTATCAATTGCCCAGTATGATAAATATACGCTCAGCTGCCTGCGGTCAAGCGCGCTATAGTCTAGCGCCGCACTGGCAACCGACCCAGCTGACACTCAATGCCAATTTACCAGACAGCTGCGGTGAGCATGCTTTTTATGTCGCCTACCCTGATGCCAAAGATTTCGCCGCCCGCGTCATTGCTTCTAAATGGCAGACGCTTGGCAACACATTAACTGGTAAAGTCATCAGCCAAGAAAAACCTTACCTTTCTAATAAAAATGTTAAAGAAGGAAAGTCGCCACGCGGTCTGGCCGCTATCGCGATATCGCCGTTACCTATTGTCAGTTATCACTCTTTAAACCTTACCCAGCAGATTTATGATATCAATCACTTCTCTAATAATGTAATGACTGAGCAAGTGGCGCTATCTATAGGCGCTTATGATAAAGCCGGTATTAATACTGATAAAGTCATTCATCAGCAAGCAACGAGCTTATATCAATTTGGTCAGCCACCAGCGACCGATTATTCGCAAGCGCTACAAGCGATTAATCATTGGTGGCAAACCAAGCTGACTACGCCGCCGCCCCATTTAACCAATGGCTCAGGGCTCTGCCGCGACTGCACCATCAGTGCCGAAAATTTAAGTGAGCTATTAACCTACGCTTATGAGCAACCAAACTTTGATGCTTACGTGAGCTCATTAGGTATCGCTGGCGTCAGTGGTACGATTAGCGCCCATAGCGAGCGCTTGCCCGAATCGCAAGCCATCGGTCGCGCTTGGATAAAAACCGGCACGTTAAATAACGTCACCTCGATGGCAGGCTATGTTAAAGGCTTATCTGGACAGGATTATGTAGTGGTCGGATTGATTAATAGCGACCAAGCGCTCAACGCTTATACCGCCAGACCCGTATTAGATGCGATGCTTGATTGGACGGCTCAGCATTGATAATGGAGTATTAGCTGCTATTTTTTTAGCGCTATTTGTTTTAAAAACCCTATGCTCACCCCTTTATAAAGGTCATTTTATGTCACGTAAACCAACGCAGCTTAGCAAGTCTCCCAGTAGGTCAGGAGCTAGTCAGTCGGGAAGCAAGACACCGCTATCAAACCCAAAAGCCACTCAACCTAAAATGACACAATATGTTGGTTTTTTTGCCGTTGGTTATATTTTAGCTAGCGCCATATTTATGATGATTCAAACCAAACTTGCCTTAAACTCGCAATTGGTCACAGTCATCTCTATCGTCATCGGCGCTTATATTGCCGTGCATAAATTTATCAAGCATCAGCAGCGCGCACTGGATAGAGGCGAGATTAACCGCTTAATGTTTGGCGGCGTTGCAGTGGTTTGGCTACTGACGATTATTTATTTCTTAGGCATCTGGTTTTTCTTATTTGATGCGGTGAGCCGTGAAGTGTTGATGGAGATGAGCATGCAGCAGCCACTACCACTGCTTTCAGCATTAGTCATGATATTGGTGCTGAGCTTGGTCAGTGCGCGCATTAGCATTTGGGCCGTCAATCACTTACTTGACCCTAAGCGCAAAACTGTTTAATAGTTATTGAAATACTTAGCACTTTTAAATAGACAATAACTTTACTTATTTATCACTATCCAAGCGCATACAAAGTTTTTGTCCTATGCATGAGTAAATTACGGTACGCTGTTTCTATAAGGTTTCATGTTAAGTAGTATTTAAGTGACATAAATAGTCAATAGGAGCTCAAGCAATGGAAATGCTTTTTTTCGACAATATAGACAAGCTCGGACGTATCGTGCTGACGGCGGTAACGGTTTACGTTCTGATTGTTATCATCACTAAAGTCTCTGGAAAACGCTCCACTTCGCAGCTTAATAACTTTGATTGGATTGTCACCGTGATGATTGGCTCACTCGGTGCCAGCACTATTTTACTCAAAGACATTCCGCTTATCGAAGGTATCTCTTCTATCTTGGTGCTGTATGTCATGCAGTTTTTGGTCACCAAATACGCCTCTATTTCACCGCAATTTAGCAGCTTTATTTTATCCGAGCCGCGCATTGTCTTTTATCAGGGGCAGTTTTTACCCGATGCGATGCGTGCTGAGCGCTTGACCCGTCAAGAGCTTGAATGTGCCATGCGTTCTGAAGGGGTGAATAGCTTCGATGATGTCGAGGCGATCGTTTTTGAATCAGATGCTCAGCTGACCATTATCCCAAAACCTGCCTCTTCTGATAACAATGACAATCATCAAAGCGAAGAAAATACGGTATCAGAAACCATCGCCCCACTTATGTAAAATAATTGGCAAAAGTTAAAGATTGATAAAAGCTAAAACATAAAAAAGGATAGCCGCTATAAATCGACTATCCTTTACTTTTATCTTCAATGATTACTAACCGCTATAATCGTTATTTATCAATAACAATCCTAGGGCGAAAATTATTTAATACGCTGCCACGTTTGCGAACGACCAAAGACTGGGGTACCGACAAAGCCGCGGAGCTTTAGACTTTGACCATTATCACTTAGGGTCAATTTGCCAGAATAGGTTTTACCGGATTCAGGGTCGACCAGCTTGCCATCACTCCATTGGTTATTACCATCCGCTTTTAAGCCTGAGAGTATCTGTAAGCCTTCAACCGGTTTGTTTTTTAGGCTACCAGGACATTTGGTACAAAGCGCATCCGCCTTTTCTTTATTCAGCACTTTAATGATTTTCCCTGACACTTTACCGCCGCTTTCCGTTAACTGAATGACGGCCTTTTTTTCGCCGGTTTTATCATCGATGGTTTGCCATTGCGTGCCATTTAACGAAACAGCAAACACAGAAGTAGAGAGCAGCGCGCCTGCGCTAAGGGCAATTAGACTTGATATAGTGCGTTTCATGAACGACTCCTTTCGTTTAAAAAAATGTTTCAAACTGTCTTTTGGTTTATCATAAAGACCTCACAGTGTTGCTCGTTATTTTATGACTGGTTTTATAGCTTGGGTCATTACTTGTTCATTTACTTTATTGCTTTTAACGTTCTGCCACTATTTTTATAGTGCAGAGTTTCATAATGATAAGCAAAAATCAGCAAAATAAAGAACAACTGTTTGTCGAATGCTAGTAAAGCACAAAATTATGCGTTGTAAAAGGTCTGTTTGTTACAATAACTTAAGCGCAGAATTCTTTTGTTACATTTACTCAATGATCAAAGTGGTATGTATTATGAAAGTAAGAATATTGACCGTCGGTAATAAAATGCCCAAGTGGGTACAGACCGGTTTTGATGAATATTTCAAACGTATTCAACCGATGCTTAGCACCGAAATTGTAGAAATTGCGGCGGCAAAACGCGCCAAAAATCCGTCAGATGCCAATTTGGCGCAATATCGTGAGCAAGAGGGTCAGGCAATATTAGCCGCCCATGCTGCAGGAGGGCGTGAGCAACTTTGGGTGCTGGATGTCAAAGGTAAGATGCTCTCTACCGAACAGTTGGCCGATAAATTGGCCGATGGCATGCAGCAAGGCGACGATATTGCCCTAGTCATCGGCGGTGCTGACGGCGTATCGCCAGAAGTGCTGGCAAAAGCCGATGTAAAATGGTCGTTATCCGCGCTGACCCTACCGCATCCGCTGGTGCGTGTGGTGCTGATGGAGCAGCTTTATCGGGCGATGAGTATCAATCACAATCACCCTTATCATCGCGGTAATTAAAAGTAGTAATTAAAACGCCTACAAAGATTGTTCATTTGCTATAGAAGAATAACTGCGTTACCTAAAAAACAATGAGTAATCGTAATCGCAAAACAGATTGAAATATAGGCGCGCGCCCTAATACATGCTACATGAAACATCCTAAACCTGCAGTACCTAAAGCATTCAGCGCTCATACGCAAGCTGATGACAAACGCCAACATCTAACGAACTCAAAGCCGACGCCTATCACGGCAGCGGCTGCTTGGGCAGATGCGCCTGCGATATCGAGGGCAGCGACAGTATCGAAGCGACCAAAATTGCCCGCGCTATTTATCTCGCATGGGGCGCCGACGCTTGCAATCGAGCAGTCAGCAACTACTAGCGCGCTAGCACGCATTGGGCAAAATTTACCTAAGCCACGCGCTATTATTATTATGTCGGCGCATTGGCAGTCGGCTAAGCTTGAAATCAGTAGCAATCCGCAACCTAAAACTTGGCATGATTTTTCCGGCTTTACGCCTGAGCTGTATGATTTGCAATACCCTGCCGCTGGACAACCAGCGCTTGCTGAAACCTTGGCACAGCAGTTGACGGCGCGCGGTATTACCTGCCGCGTAAATCCTTTGCGCGTTAGTGACCATGGGGTCTGGGCGCCGCTTTTGCATCTGTATCCAGAAGCCGATATCCCTATCGTGCAAATATCGCTACCACGGCATTATGACAGTGTCGCTTGTTATCAATTGGGCGCGCAACTGGCGCAATTACGGGATGAGCAAATCCTCTTGATTGGCTCAGGGAGTATCACCCATAATTTGCAAGCACTACGCTGGCAAGCAGAAAGTATCGATAAAACCGCTAGAGACTTTAAAGTTTGGCTATTACAACAGCTCAAAACAGACATTCCGAGCGCCTTAGACTGGCAGCAGTATCCTAATTATCAAAACGTACACCCAAGCGATGAGCACCTACTGCCGCTATTCTTTACTTTAGGTGCGGGTCAACGCGTCTCTGTGGTACACCAAAGCATGGCGCACCATAGCTTGGGTATGGATATTTATCGTTTTGATTAAGCTGTCTTAATCAAAACGCTTTTTATAAAATACATTTATTAGAAATCATTGCGAGAATATAAAACTATTTCTCAAAGGCAGGTTTGGTAAATAACCCCGCGCGCTCCATCTCGCCAGCAATACTAAATAGCGTCGTTTCATCATTCATGCGCCCAATCAGCTGCATACCAATCGGCAAGCCTTTTTTGCTCATCCCAACAGGCAATGACATCGCCGGTAGCCCCGTAACATTACCTAATAAAGTAAAACCCATTTTACCGAGTACGGGTGAGCTAAGCTTTTCAATCACGCCTGAGCTAAAGGCATATTTACCCATATCAATGCCTTTATTTAGTAAACCTGCGCTACGCATGAGCATCTCATCCATACGGCTTGGCGGCAGTACGCCGTGTTTAACGGCAGGGGTCGGTACGGTTGGGCACAAAATCATATCGTAGGTTTCAAGCAATAAACCGGTTTGATATTGACTATGATGCCAGCCATGCTTAGCATGCGCCAAATCAACGGCGGATAATGAGCGTCCGAGCATCGCCATATTATAGGTTTGTGGCTCAAGGTTTTGGATATGCTGCGCGCCATAACAACGCTCGACATAATCGATGGTAAAGGCGGTATGGGCGCAGACTACCACTAAAAAATCATGCCAAAACTGCTCAATATTGATATTAGGCTCAGCCGGTATCACGCGATGTCCCATGGCTTCTAGCTGCTTAGCGGTCTGCTCTAATACAGAGAGTACCTCTTTATCAACCACGGTATTGGCCACCAATGGCTGTTGATGCAGGGCAATGGTTAATTGCCGTGGTGCGCGCATCGCTGCTTGCAAAAACGTGCCATCCGGCGGGGCAATGATAAAAGGCGCACCGATTTCCGCACCGCTAGTCGCATCTAGCATCGCTGCGCTATCACGTACAGAGCGCGTAATTACATGGTCAGCGACCGCCCCTTCCCAGCCTTCACCAATGGCTGGACCCATCGGATTACGACCACGGCTAGGTTTGAGTCCAAACGCGCCGCACCATGCAGCAGGAAAGCGTATCGAACCGCCGCCATCACCCGCGCCTGCCATCGGTACGATACCACTTGCCACAGCCGCCGCACTACCGCCCGATGAACCACCAGAGCTATAGCCTTTTTTAAACGGATTATGGGTGGCGCCATGCGCTTTTGGTTCAGTGGTAATAATCAAACCAAACTCAGGCGTATTGGTTTTACCAAAGGTATTTACGCCGCTAGCTTTCATGCGTTTAACGATTTCACTGTCATCATCAGGCACGATATTGACGCTACGACTGCCCATGGTAATCGGCTCATCAGCAAAATAGAAAGACAGGTCTTTGAGTAAATAAGGTACGCCGTTAAATACGCCTGCTGGTAAGCCTTTTTGCGCCGCCGCATAAGCGCGCTCATCAAAACGATGGATAATAGCGTTTAATTTAGGATTAAGCTGATTGGCTTGCTCAACTGCTGCATCGAGCAATTCTTTGGCGCTGACTTCCCCTGCGTTAACCAATGCTGCCAACGCTATCGCATCATATTGGGTATATTCTTTAAACATAACTGACCTTCCTTGGAGAGTAATTGCGTTAAGGTGTATTCTTAGAATTTATGCCTATCTATCTGCTAAACCACCCCCAGTTTAGTATAAAAAGCCGCTATTTATAATCGATAAACAAACTCATTAGTCATTCGGGTATTAGGGCGTGTCCTCAATTCAATCGATGGACATCTAAATGGGCTAAAAATGGCTCAATGAAATAAGTACAAATATTATAACGCGCTACTGGTATTAATTTCCCTTGCTTGCTGTGCCTACGCAGACAGAGGCTGCGCAAAATGAATACCAGTAGCTCTGCGTTCATTTTATAGCGGATCGCCTATATCATCTTTTGCCAATAAAAAAGACGAGTCACTTTCGTCACTCGTCCTTTTTGCTATCTAATGATATCTAAGCGCTACATTAACAGTTCACGCTTACCGCTTTTACCCATTGAGCTGACCAAGCCAGCCTCTTCCATTGAGTCGACAATACGTGCCGCACGGTTATAACCAATGCTGAATTTACGCTGAATACTAGACGCTGATACTTTACGCGTTTCCATAATAAATGCCACCGCATCATTATAAAGGTCGTCGTCTTCGCCAGAAGCATTGGCCGCACTAGCACCACCGCCAGGACTCATTAATTCAAAATTACCCGCCATATTATCAATATAATCGGGCGCACCGCGTTCACGCCACGCGTCACAGACACGGTTGACCTCTTCATCACTGACATACGCGCCATGCACACGGTCAGGCTCAATTTGCCCTGGTCCTAAAAACAGCATATCACCATTACCAAGCATGTCTTCTGCACCGCCGCTGTCTAGAATCGTGCGTGAATCCACTTTTGAGTTCACTCGTAACGCTGCACGCACCGGAATATTGGCTTTAATCAGACCAGTAATGACATCGACCGACGGACGCTGGGTGGCAAGCATTAAATGAATCCCTGCTGCCCGCGATTTTTGTGCAAGACGAGTGATAAGCTCTTCGGCTTGCTTACCGACTTGCATAATCATATCGGCAAACTCATCGGCGACAATGACAATCATCGGCAAGGTTTTTAGCTTTGGCGCTTGGCTAATACTGACGCTATCATTGGGACGCCACAAGGGATCTAGCATCGGATTGCCCGATTTTTCAGCAGCGATGACTTTTTTATTAAACTCGTTAAGCTTACGCACCTTTAATAAACTCATCAGCTGATAACGACGCTCCATCTCTGCCACGCACCATGACAAGGCACTGGCCGCTTCGGTCATATCAGTGACCACTGGCGTTAGCAAATGCGGAATATCGTTGTAGTTGGCAAGCTCAAGCTGTTTTGGATCAATCAAAATAAGGCGCAGCTCATTCGGGGTGTATTTAAGCAGCATCGACAGTAGCATCGAGTTGACCAAGACCGATTTACCAGAGCCTGTGGTGCCGGCAACGAGCATATGCGGCGCGCGAGCAAGGTCAGTAATAATCGGATTACCGCCGATGTCTTTACCCATCGCCATACTGATTTGGGCTTTAGGGTCGTTAAATTTTTCCGTATTTAACAGCTCAATCAAACGTACCATTTCGCGCTGCTTGTTTGGCACCTCAATACCAATATACGGCTTACCCGGAATGACCTCGACCACACGCAAAGACGCCATCGATAACGAACGCGCCAAATCGCGTGAAATGCCCGTCACTTTACTGGCTTTTACCCCAGCAGCAAGCTCTACTTCAAAGCGCGTTACTACGGGACCTGGGATGGCATTAACCACAGCAGCCTTGACATTAAACTCTTGCAATTTGATTTCTAATAGCTCGGACAATTGCTCAAGCTCGGCCAATGTATAGCTCGGCTTACGGTCAGGGTCAGGCTTATCTAAAATAGAAATCTCAGGGATAGGTGTAAGGCTACTGCGATAGGCAGCCGTTTGCATCGAGCGTGATTTTTGACTGAAGGCGGCATCATCGCTAATATGCGGCATCACCGGCAGGTCAGTGTCGTCAGCTCGACTGTCATCTTCTGGCATCATGTCAGCAATATGATTGCTGCTATCGCCTTCTGGTACCGCAAAGCTTACCGTAGGTTTAGCCGCTGTTACGGGCGAAGCATTTGTTTCTGTAATACCAGTTGCTGCTGTCGGCGCGAGTTTAGGATTGGCAGGCGGCGTATTGGTCGGTGTCATATCAGTAACTTTAGCAACGTCACTAATCGTATCGACTGGCGCAGCAAAATCTACTGCCGATGTACTGACTGTTTCAGTTTCAACTAAAGGCTCAGTATCATAAGAAGAATCGGGTTGTTCGATAGACCAACTTTCAGTAAGGTCATCTATTGAGTCAGCAACCACATTATTTAATGAATTAACATTTAATGAATGATCAGCTTTCTGTTCCTGTGCTGCGGTATCAAACGAGGTTTCTAATGCCGGCGCTTCAATCAAGGTTTTATCTTCTTCTAACTCAGGCGCGACTGGAACCGCCGCATGTTCTGCTAGCCAAGCATCAACTAAGCTATCAACTGCTGAGCTATCGACTGCTAAACTATCAATGCTTTCTGTCATTTCATCTTGATCAGCAGCATCGTTAACAATATTATCAGAAGTATTAGACGCAGCAGATTTATCGAAACCTTGGACGTTCGTGTTTGAAGCAGCAGCTGCATCATAAACAAACGTATCTTGACCAGCAATGGCCTCACTTGCCAACAAATCATCGACCGTATCGGCATCATTCCAAGCAAAACTTGGTTCAACTTTGCGTGCAGGCGCCATCACTGGAGTTGTGGTAGGCGCTGACGGTTGCTGTTGGTTAACATGATTAAAACTGCTTGCATTAGCTGAAGCCGTTTGTAATTGCTCATCCTGCGCTGTGCTGCTGGTTGCAGTTTGTGCCACTGCTGCAGCGGCTGACATGGACGCTTTGACGCTAGCACCTAGACCCGATGTCGCTAAAAAGTCTTTCAACACATTATTAAAACGACCACTTTTATCGGCTGTTTGAGCATGATTTGCAGGGTCAGTAGCTGGCAAATCCAATGGTAACTGCTCAAATGCTTGCGCCGCTTTTTCATCGCTCACACTTGCATCATTTTGCTGTTGTTCAGACGCTGTCTGCGCGGCTTGTCTATTATCGCGTTTACTATCATTATCTTGGAGCGCAGCATCACGCCATGACCATGTTTTTATTTTTTGATAAATTGCCAGCCAATGAATATTAAAGGCAAAAGTGGCGGTAATTACCACAAATACCGTTAAAAAGGTCACACTGCCCCATTGCGATAAGAGCTGTGCCAAACGTGCTTGCAACTCAAGGCCAATAATACCACCAGCAACGCCTTTGAGCCCGGACACCATCGGATCTGCCACTTGCTGTACTAGCGCTACCAATTGCGCAAACAAGGCACTGGCACTTAATAGCAAAAACACATAGGCAACTAAGCGTAATAACCAAAACGTTGGTTTGTTATCCCACCAAATCAGCACCGACTCATAAACCAAAAACGCCAGCAACCACCAAGCTCCAAAACCAAAGAAGCTATAGAGCAAATCGGACAGCCACGCGCCCATCTCGCCGCCCATATTATTCACGGCAGTCATATCACTACTGATGTGCGACCAGCTCGGATCATTACCGGTATAAGTCATCAAAATGACGAATAAATAAACCGCCAGTATTAACCCAAGCAGGGTAAATATGCCCTTTTTTAAATACTCAATAAGTGGTGCTGATATCACGTAAGATCTGCCTTGTTGTTAATACTCGTTATTAATATTAAATGGTCGCCAGTTTATGAATAAAGCTAGTTATGCTTACTATGCTGAAATGGTTTTGTGCTGATAAGTGACAATATACCAATATAAGTAAATCACTTACTCTAGCTACTACTACCCTTGCATAACTTCTTATAATAACAAATACATAGGCGTAGTGGCGACAGTGTTATCAAGAAAGAGGGTAAGAAAATAAATCTATCAGTGGTTTAGCAAAAAATGCGCTCATTAACCGAACATTCGCCACACCTTTGCGTAATAAATGGCTGCCCTATAAAAAAGAGGCGATTATTTTTGGGCATTGTTTTTTCAGGCATTATATTTTTAGAGTCAGTATTTGTAGATGCCGTATTTTTAGCTGCCATATTTTCAGGCCTATTTTTCAAGCTCATGATGCTTTAATTCTAATGATACCCATATTCGTTTTAGCAAACTTGCACTTTTTGCTATCTGCCCTTATGTTATTATCACATAGCAATGAGAAAAACCATATTCATCGCTACTTTTAGCGACTATCTTTTATAATATTTGTCGTTTATATGACGCACTTTTATCATTCTACTTTTTATGTTTTTCATTCTAATCGTTTTCATTTTGATAGCTAGCAAGGAAATTTTATGGCAACTGATAATACGGCTCCACGCCACGAAAAATTGATTATTTTAGGTTCAGGTCCTGCCGGTTATGCCGCGGCCGTTTATGCTGCACGTGCCAACCTAAAGCCAGTGATGGTGACTGGTATGGAAGTGGGCGGTCAGCTGACCACCACCACTGAGGTCGATAACTGGCCGGGCGATGCTCATGATTTAACCGGTCCTGCGCTTATGGATCGTATGAAAGCCCATGCCGAGCGTTTCGGTACTGAATTGGTTTATGACCATATCAATGAGGTTAATCTTAATAAGCGCCCTTTTACCCTGATTGGTAATAACGGCAGCTATACTTGTGATGCCCTAATTATTTCAACGGGTGCCTCTGCGCAGTATTTAGGCTTAGAGTCAGAAACCAAATTTCGAGGCCTCGGCGTATCTGCTTGTGCCACCTGTGATGGCTTCTTTTATAAAGACCAAAAAGTCGCCGTCATTGGCGGTGGTAATACCGCCGTTGAAGAAGCTTTATATTTATCAAACATCGCTTCTGAAGTCACTTTAGTCCATCGCCGCGACAGTTTACGCTCTGAGAAAATCCTACAAGATAAGTTGTTTGAAAAAGCCAGAAACGGTAACGTCAAAATCGAATGGAACCATAAAGTTAAAGAAGTGGTCGGCGATGATATGGGCGTCAATGGTCTGATCATTGAATCTATGATTGATGGCAGCACCAAGCAATTAGACACCATGGGTATGTTTGTCGCCATTGGCCATAAGCCAAACACAGAGTTGTTCAAAGGACAGTTGGACATGAAAGACGGCTATCTTATTGTTAATAGCGGCCTAAATGGTAATGCTACTCAAACCAGTATCGAAGGCGTATTTGCCGCCGGTGACGTGGCCGACCACGTTTATCGTCAAGCTATTACTTCTGCGGGCACTGGCTGTATGGCAGCGCTTGATGCCGAGAAATACTTGGATGCTATTGGTGAAGCCACGGCAACCGATCATACGTATGCGTCGACATTGACTGCTGATAAAGAAGCATAAATGAGCAACTTTGCTAAAGACGACAGTCGCATTGATATCGATATCAATGCGACTGATATAACGCCTGAGACCTTCCGTAAACACATCAGAAGTCTTGGGCGTTACAACTTCCCTGACCCTACGATGGTTGATCCTGATGGCATTGGTATCGTTGCCGTTGGCGGAGATTTAGCGCCTAAAACGCTGATTTCTGCTTACGCGCAGGGATTATTTCCGTGGTTTAATGACGATGAACCTATCGCTTGGTGGTGTCCAGAGCCGCGCTGTATTATGCTGCCCACTAACTATAAGCCCAGTAAATCGCTGCGCAAGCAAGCGGGTCGCGAGCGTTGGCAATTAACCCTGAATCAAGCGTTCGATGACGTTATTCATGCTTGTAGTCTACCGCGTAGCGACGGTAACAATGACACGCTGCCCGAGGGCGAACATACTTGGATTCATAGCGAGATGATTGAAGCTTATAACGAGCTGCATGCTCAAGGGTTTGCGCATAGCATTGAAGTTTGGGATGATCAGCAGCAGTTGATTGGTGGTTTATATGGCTTAAAGATAGGCGGTATTTATTTTGGTGAATCGATGTTTCATGTCGCATCGAACGCCTCAAAGCTCGCCTTTTGGGGTTTGATGCGTTTATGTGCCCAAAGCAAGGTCGAGTTGGTAGACTGTCAGTTGCCAAATGAGCATCTGCTGAGCTTGGGCGCTGGAACCTTGCCGCGTGCTGGATTTTTAGCGCAGTTAGATACCCTTATTGGCAGCCGTTCAGTCAAATGGCAAAAGCACTCTCATCAACCTCTAGCCGTATCATTACTTGATAAACCACAGCCGTGGCAATTAAAAATATAATGCAGATTAACAAGGCAAAATTGCTCGGTTTAGATAGTGAGCGTATTTATTACTTTCCAATATAACTTTAAACAAGCTATCTTTAAACAAGCTATCTTTAAACAAGCTATCTTTAAACAAGCTATCTTTAAACAAACATAGCTTTAAACAAACATAGCTTTAAACAACGCTTCCAATCATCATTTATACAATAAGTAAGTTAAATATTTTACTTACGAGGTTAGCATGGCACCTGATACCGCATTTTTATTGATTGGTACACTGGCGACCGAGGCCAATACCACCAAAGATACCATTCGTCATTACGACCAATTGGGGCTACTAAAATCTCGCAAACGCCAAGCAGGGTCACGGCTTTATACCGAGTTTCATCCAGAGTGCGTTGAGCGTATTGAGCTGATTAAAAGCGCCCAAGCCATCGGTTTTACATTGACTGAAATTAAAGATAGCCTTAATGATTATTATGATGGCCAGCTCGATATTGATTTGCAGCTAAGTCTTACCCAGCAGAAACTTGCCCAAGTTAAAAAACAGCAAGCGACCATTGGCTTAATGATAGAGATGTTGGCTGAACGTATTGAGGTTCTTGAGCGCATGAAAGCAGACAGTGACTATAAGCTCAATGTTGAAATCTGTAAAAAGAAAATACCCTCACAACCCTAGGGCGTGTCTTCAATTCATCTTACAATGAACGATAGTACACGCCAGATAAAGCATTGACTTAAAATTACGCGCTAACTTCTCATAGCGAGTGGCGATACTACGAAAGTGTTTAAGCCTTGCAAAC